>Ga0065165_1000390_pt1 | contig 71262 bp, 59 predicted proteins | sample AraplaMF_Cvi_mMF_FD_63813 | JGI IMG/M metagenome (GOLD analysis project Ga0065165, IMG submission 63813) | Arabidopsis root microbial communities from the University of North Carolina, USA - plate scrape MF_Cvi_mMF (version 2) (version 3) | ecosystem: Host-associated > Plants > Roots >... | reverse complement strand
CGCGGCCCAGCAGGCCGGATCCGCCGCCGGCACGACCGGCGCGGACGCGGCGACCCCGACGCAGGCGCCCAGCGTGCCGCTCAGCCAGCCCCTGGACAGTCCCGATTTCGCGCCCGAGCTGTCGGCCAGCGTCAGCCTGCTGATCCAGGACGGCGTCCACGAGGCGCAGCTCCAGCTCAACCCGACCGAGATGGGGCCGGTGTCGATCAACATCCAGCTCGACGGCCAGCAGGCGCAGGTGAACTTCCACGCCCAGCACGCCGCGACCCGCGAGGTGCTGGAACGCAGCCTGCCCGATCTGGCGGCCGCGCTGCAGGCCCAGGGGCTGACCCTGAGCGGCGGCGGGGTGTTTGCCCAGACCCAGTCCAACGGCGGCCAGAATCGCGGAGACGGCTCCGCCGACGGTGCCTCGAACGGCCATGGCCGCCAGGGCGGCCGCGGTGGACGGGGATCCGACGACGACGGGACGATCGCCGCCGCCGGCCGGTCGGAGCGCCGCACCGCGCCCCGCGGCCTGGTCGACCTGTACGCCTGACGGTCGCCGAGTCTGACCGGAATCCGCCGCCTTTTCGCGCGTTGAGCGTCGGGGCGGCGCTTCACAATGGGAGACATTGCCGGGTCGTCAGGTCCGGCTCCCCGCCGAGTTCAACCTTTTCATCACCGGAGCGCCCATGGCCACAGCCGCCGCAGGCAACGACGCCGCCGTCAAGGGCGGCGGCAAGAAGAAGCTGATCATCATCGTCGCCATCGTGCTGGTGGTGGTGCTGGTGGGCGTCGCCGCGTTGCTGATGATGAAGAAGAAGTCCCATGCCGAGGACGAGGAAGGCGCCGCGGAGGAAAAACCCGCCGCCGCCGCCCACGTCAAGCCGGGCACGCCCCCGACCTTCGTCCCGCTGGACCCGTTCACCGTGAACCTGGCCGACAAGGAAGTCGACCGTTTCGCGCAGGTCGGCATCACGCTCGAGGTGGCGGACCCCAAGTTCGCCGACCAGCTCAAGGCCTACATGCCGGCGATCCGCAACAACGTGCTGATCGTGCTGTCGCACAAGACCTCGGCCGACCTGCTGAGCGTCGAGGGCAAGGAAAAGCTGGCCAAGGAAATCCGCCGCGAGGCCGTGCGCCCGATGGGCATCGAGCTCGACGACGAGGATGAGGACGAGGACGCCGCCCCCAAGAAGAAGAAAAAGAAGAAGCGTCCGGTCGAGAGCCCGGTGACGCAGGTGCTCTTCTCCACCTTCATCGTGCAGTGACGACGGACCCAGAAGGGATCGGGCGATGAATCAGCAAATCCTGTCGCAAGACGAAGTCGATGCCCTGCTGCAGGGCATCACCGGCGAGAGCCAGAAGCTCGAGGCCGAAGAGGTCCAGACCGGCGGCATCCGCGAGTACAACCTCGCCAGCCAGGAACGGATCGTCCGTGGGCGCATGCCCACGATGGAAATCATCAACGAGCGTTTCGCGCGCAACATCCGCATCGGGCTGTTCAACTTCATCCGCAAGAGCCCGGAAGTCGCCATCGGCGGCATCAAGGTGCAGAAGTACAGCGCCTTCCTGCGCGAGATCGTGGTGCCGACCAACTTCAACATCGTGTCGGTCAAGCCGCTGCGCGGCAGCGGACTGATCGTCTGCGACCCGACGCTGGTGTTCGCGGTGATCGACTCGCTGTTCGGCGGCATCGGCAAGTTCCACACCCGCATCGAGGGACGCGACTTCTCCGCCACCGAGCAGCGCGTGATCCTGCGCCTGGTCGAGGTCATCATCCAGGAGTACCTCAAGGCCTGGAAGGGTATCTATCCGCTGGAGCTGGAATACCAGCGCTCGGAGATGCAGCCGCAGTTCGCCAACATCGCCACGCCCAGCGAGATCGTCGTGTCGACCTCGTTCACGCTGGAGATCGGCGACACCAGCGGCACGGTGTACTTCTGCATTCCCTACTCGACGCTGGAACCGATCCGCGACGTGCTGTACAGCACCACGCAAGGCGACTCGAGCGAACCCGACCGCCGCTGGGTCAACCTGCTCAAGCACCAGATCCAGTCGGCCGAGGTCGAACTGGTGGCGGAGCTGGCCAATGCACCGGCGACGGTGGAACAACTGCTGGCCTTCAAGCCGGGCGACTTCATCGAACTGGACCTGGAGCAGATCATCCAGGCCAAGGTGGACGGCGTGCCGGTGTTCGACTGCCATTACGGCACCTCGAACGGCAAGTACTCGATCAAGATTGAAAAGATGCTGACCGGCCCGGATGCCGGCTGGCTGGGAGCCCGCAATGGCTGACAACACCCCGATGGACGAACAGGACGCGATGGCCGCCGAATGGGCGGCGGCGCTGGCGGAAGCCGGCGGCGGCGGTGGCGGCGAGGTCGCCGCCGAAGTGCAACCGGTGGCCGAGCAGGTCGCGCCGGCGGCCTTCACGAACTTCTCGCCGACGCCGGGCAACCTGCCCGGCAGCGACATCAACATGATCCTGGACATTCCGGTCCAGCTGACGGTTGAACTGGGCCGCACCCGCATCCCGATCAAGAACATCCTGCAGCTGGCGCAGGGCTCGGTGGTCGAGCTCGACGCGCTCGCCGGCGAGCCGATGGACGTGCTGGTCAACGGCTACCTGATCGCGCAAGGCGAGGTCGTGGTCGTGAACGACAAATTCGGCATCCGCCTGACGGACATCGTGACCCCGTCCGAACGGATGCGGCGCCTGAGCAAGGCATGACCTGACCCCTGATCAGCCCCACCCGGTGGGGCTGATACGTTCCAGGGACGCATAATTCGACGCCATGAACAACAGCCTCGTCCCCCTGCTCTGGTTCCTGGCCATCCTGGCCTTGATCCCGGTCGTGCTCTGGCTCCTCAAGCGCACGCCGCTGGGCGGGGGCGCGATGGGCGGGCATCTGCGCACTGTCGCGCAGCTGGTGATCGCGCCGAGCCAGCGCATCGTGATCGTCGAGGTCGGACAGGACGAGGACCGGCAATGGCTGGTGCTCGGCATCACCGGGCAGCAGATCCGGACCCTGCATGTGATGCCGCCGCAGGCCGACGCCGGCGCAGCGCTGCAGGCGGCCCAGCCGTCGTTCTCGTCGCTGCTCAAGCGCAGCCTGGGCGGCAGGCACGCCGATGGCCCCGGCTCCAGCACCTCGGCCTGATCGGGAACGGCGCATGACCGCTTCGACCTCGCACGCCCCTGCCCCGTCCGCGCCCCAGGCCGCGGCGCGGATGCGCCGGCCGATCCGGCGCGCGCTGGGCATCGCCGGCGCCCTCGCGCTCGGCAGCCTGGGAGCGGCGGCCTGGGCCCAGCAGGGCGGCGCGCCCGCGAGCGTGCCGCTGATCATCGGCCAGGGGGCCGGTGGCAACAGCTATTCGGTGCCGATCCAGACCTTGCTGTTCTTCACCGCGCTGGGCTTCCTGCCCGCGGTGCTGCTGATGATGACCGGCTTCACCCGGATCGTGATCGTGCTGTCGCTGCTGCGCCAGGCGCTGGGCACGCAGGCCGCGCCGCCGAACCAGGTGATCGTCGGCCTGTCGCTGTTCCTGACCTTCTTCGTGATGAGTCCGACGCTGGACCGCGTCTACACCGAGGCCTGGCAGCCGTACCAGAGCGGCCAGATCGGCTTCGAGGTCGCGCTGGACCGCGCGCAGGTCCCGATGCGCGCCTTCATGCTGAAGCAGACCCGCCAGTCGGACGTCGCGCTGTTCGCCAAGCTTGCCAAGCTCGAGCCCAACGTCTCGCCGGAGAACGTGCCCTTCCGCGTGCTGGTGCCGGCCTTCGTCACGAGCGAACTGAAATCCGCGTTCCAGATCGCGTTCCTGATCTTCATCCCCTTCCTGGTGATCGACATGATCGTCTCCAGCGTGCTGATGAGCCTGGGGATGATGATGCTGTCGCCGGTGCTGGTGTCGCTGCCCTTCAAGCTGATGCTGTTCGTGCTGGCGGACGGCTGGAACCTGCTGCTGGGCTCGCTGGCGGCCTCGTTCGCCCAGTAGCGGCGCGCCCGTTCCGAAGCGACCCGACATCGCGACTCCAAGGACAAGCTCATGGATGCACAACAGGTCTTCTCGGTCGGCCAGCAAGGGCTGTACGTGCTGCTCATGGTCGCGGCACCCATCCTGCTGACGGTGCTCGCCGTCGGCGTGCTGGTGTCGGTGTTCCAGGCCGCGACGCAGATCAACGAATCGACGCTGTCGTTCGTGCCCAAGATCGTCGCCGCGGTGCTGGTGCTCGCGATCGCCGGCCCCTGGATGATCACGACGTTGGTCGAATACATCCAGCGCACGCTCCAGAGCATCCCGCAGGCGCTGGGCTGAGGCGCCCGCCTCCGACCGGCCCGCCATCGCCGCCATCGCTGCCAAAAGCCACGGCCCTCGATCCCGATGATCTCCTTCAGCGAAGCGCAGTTGCTCGCCTGGATCAGCCCGATCCTGTGGCCGTTCATCCGCACGCTGGCGCTCTTCGCGGGGATGCCGGTCTTCAGCCAGCGCCAGGTGCCCACGCGCGTGCGCATCGGGCTGGCGTTGTTCATCTCGGTGGCCGCGCAGCCGTCCCTGCCGGACATGCCGGTCGTTCCGCTCGATTCGCTGCCGCAGCTGCTGACGGTGACGGCCCAGCAGCTGCTGATCGGACTGGCGATGGGCTTCGCGGTGCGCGTCGTGTTCGCCGCGCTCGAGTTCGCCGGTGAACTGATCGGCCTGCAGATGGGCCTGAACTTCGCGGGTTTCTTCGATCCGTCGACGGGCTCGCAGGGCACGTCGACCTCGCGCTTCCTCGGGTCGATGGTGGCCTTCCTGTTCGTCGCGATCAACGGGCACCTCATGCTGATCAACTCGCTGGTCGAGAGCTTCCAGGCCTTCCCGGTCGGCGAGGAACCCTTCCGCTTCCTGCGCATCGCGCAACCGCAGGTGTGGGGCGCGGAGATCTTCCGCATGGGCTTGTGGATCGCGCTGCCGCTGATCACGATGCTGACGTTCGTGAACCTCGTGCTCGGCATCATCTCGCGCGTGGCGCCGCAGCTGAACGTGTTCTCGGTGGGCTTCCCGCTCACGGTCAGCATCGGCCTGGTCGGCCTCGTCGCGACCCTGCCGCTGATGCACCAGCCCTTCATGATCGCGCTGGAGCGGATGCTGGCGGCGTTCAACTGAGGGCCCCGGCCGATGTCTCCCGACACCGGCCGGCCGCTCTTCTCAGAGCTCGCGCAGCGCGGTCGTCACCGGCAGGCTGGCTGCCCGCACCGCGGGGAACAGGCCACCGATGAATCCGATGGCCAGGGCCCACTTCAGGCCTTCCCACAGCAACTGGCCGGACACCCGCAGCTCGAAGCTCAGCTTGCCGACCGAGCCCGCGGCCATCGTCGATGCCGCGTGCCCGTTGAACAGCAGGTAGGCGATCGCGCCGCCGAGAATGCCGCCCAGGGCGGCCAGCAGCATCGTCTCCAGCATCACCGCGACCACCACCGGCAATCCCGGGAAGCCGATCGCGCGCAGGGTGGCGATCTCGCGGGCCCGCGTCGCGACGGCGGCGAACATGGTGTTCAGGGCGCCGAACACCGCGCCGACCGCCATGATCGTCCCGACGACGATGCCGATGATCCGCAGGATCTTGGTCATCTGCTCGGATTGCTTGGCGAAGAAGGCCAAGGTCGTCGAGGTGTCGACCTTCAGCTGCGGATTGCCGTCGAGCGCCGCCTTGAACTCGTTGAAGGCCTTCGCATCGGTGAGCTTCACCGTCACCGAATTGCGGCTCGCGCCGCGCCGGTAGGTGTCGGCGACCACTGGCGCGTCGGCCCAGAGTTCGGACTCCATCGAGTCGCCCGAGGCGAACACACCCGCGACGGTCCACATCTGGCTGCCCAGGCGGATCTGCTTGCCGGGCTCGAGTCCCTCGAACTGCCGCGCCGCGCCCTGGCCCACGATCAACTCCTTCAGGCCCGGCTGGAACTTCCGCCCCGCGACGATCCTGACCTGCGGCCGCACCGCGAAGGCCTCGTCGCCCACGCCGCGCATCTGGACGCTGCCTTCCTCGTCGGTCGTCGTGCCCTTGACCGGCAGGTTGGCCGCGACCACGGTCTCGGCGGACAGCAGCGGTTCGCCCTTCGCCGACTTGGCCACCCCCGGCGCCAGTCCGATCTGCGTGATGTCGTCGCGGGTCATGACCGAGGCCACCTCCGCGGCCGACGCGCCGCGCAGCACGATGGCGGTGTCCTCGCTGCCGGACTTGCGCAGCGTTTCCGCATAGCCTTCCGCCATCGCCAGCAGCGCCACCAGCACTCCGACCACGCCGGCGATGCCCACGACGATCACCGCCGACGAGCCGATCCGCTGCGGCAGCGTGCTGACCCCGACGCCGGTCACCGAGCGCGCCTGCGCCCCGCGACGCGTCAACAGCATCCACAAGCCCAGCAGCGCGGCCAGGCCGAGCGCGCCGAACCACGGCAGCATCACCCACGCCGCCAGCACGAGCACCAGCAACAGCAGCAATCCCAGGTTCTTCAGGAATGTCATGGTCAGGCCCTCCCCGCCAGCGCATCGGTGATGTTCAGCCGCATCGCGTTGAGCGCCGGCAGCGCGCCGACGATCACGCCGAACAGCACCATGAAGCCGACGCCCGTGGCCCAGCTGTTCAGCCCCGCCGCCGGCAGGTGCAGCGAGCCGCCGCTGCCCGCACTGATGACGGGCCCGAGCACGCTGGCCAGTCCCAGCCCGATGACGCCGCCGATCACCAGCAGCAGCACCGACTCCGCCAGCACCATCGCCAGCACGCTGCGGCCGGAAAATCCGATGGTCTTCAGCACGGCGATCTCGCTGGTGCGTTCGCGCACGGCTTGCATCATCGTGTTGCCCGACAGCAGCAGCAGCGTGAAGAACACCGCGCCCATGATCGAGCTGACGATCAGGCCGATGTCGGCCACCTGCTTCATCCAGGAGGCCATCGCCGCCTGCTCGGTCTGCGTGCGGGTCTCATGGTCGGAGTTGGCCGAGATCGCGTCGATCGCCTTGGCCACGCGGTCCGCCTGGTTGGCGTCCGCGACCCGCGTCACGTACCAGCCGACCTGGCCCTGGTTGTAGGGCGTCGTGTCGTCGAAGTACTTCCAGTTCAGCAGGAACATCTGGTCGTACCAGCCGCCGGACTTCTTGTCCGCCGCATGGATCAGGCCGACGATCTCGAACTGCCAGTTCTTGCTGCCGCTGCGATCCGGGAAGATGGTCGACTGCAGCGGGATCTTGTCGCCGACTTTCCAGTTGAAGCGCTTGGCCAGGCCCTCGCCGACCAGCGCGCCGAGGCGCGTCGACGCGAAGGCCTGCCGCGCCTGGTCGGTGACGACCATCTCCGGATACATGTCGAGGTAGTTCGGCGCGACCGCGAAGCTGAAGACCTGGTTGTGCGGATCCTGGTAGGCGCCGCCGAACCAGTTCGCATAGGTCACGAGCTTCACGCCGTCCACCGCCTGGATGCGCTGCGTGAGCGCCATGGGCAGCGTCTGGATGAACGACAGCCGCGAGCCGGTCTGCAGGCGCGATGCGCCGTTGGCCGACTGGCCGGCCTGGTCGAACGAGGTGCGGACCGCGTCCAGCAGCCCGAACAGCAGGAACGCGGTGATGATGGACACCAGCGTCAGCACCGTCCGGAGCTTGCGCCGGAACAGCGCCGCCCAGATGAGATGAAGGTATTTCATGGCTTGCCTTTTCTTGGCAGGTCGCGTGGCAGGTCTTGCCCTTGGCGCCCCGCGGCTTCAGGCCGTCGCGTTGACGGTCTGCTCGACCAGCGTGCCCTTGTCCAGGTGCAGCGTCTGGCGGGCGCGCTCGGCGGCCTTCGGATCGTGGGTGACCATCACGATGGTCTTGCCGTGGTCGCGGTTGAGCGCCTGCAGCAGGGCCAGCACATCCTCCGCCGACTGGCGGTCCAGGTCGCCGGTGGGTTCGTCGCAGACCAGCAGCGTCGGATCGGACACGATGGCCCGCGCGATCGACACCCGCTGCTGCTGGCCGCCGGAAAGCTCCGTCGGCTTGTGGCTCGCGCGGTCCGACAGTCCCACCAGCTGCAGCGCGATGGCCGCGCGCTTCTTGCGCTCGACCGCCGACAGCTTGGTCAGCAGCAGCGGCAGTTCCACGTTGCGCTGCGCCGAGAGCGTCGGCATCAGGTTGTAGAACTGGAACACGAAGCCCACCCGGGCCGCGCGCCACTTCGACAGCGCGGCGGCGCTCAACTGGTCAATGCGCTCGCCGCCGATCGCGATGCTGCCGCCGCTGGGCTGGTCCAGCCCGCCGATCAGGTTCAGCAAGGTCGTCTTGCCGGAGCCCGACGGCCCCATCAAGGCCAGGAACTCGCCCTGTTGCACATCCAGGTCGATGTGGTGCAGCACCTCCACCTTCTGCTTGCCTCGGGTGTAGACCTTGGACAGGTCACGGATCTCGATCAGATTGCTCACGGTGACTCCTCGCTTCGGTTTCCTGGACTTTCCTCGGGGACGACGGGTCCCCGCGCTGTCGGCTTCACTTGCCGGCCGCCGGCTTGATCTCCCCGCCGTCGCGCAGGCTCTCGGGCGGATCGAGGACGACGGTGTCGCCGGCCTTCAGGCCGTCGAGCACCACCGCCTGGTCGCCGACCGGCGTGCCCTGGCGCACCTTGCGCTGGGACACGGTCTGGCCGTTCGCGACGAACACGGCATCGCCGCCGTCGCGCGGGACGACGGCCGACTTCGGCACCAGCACGCCCGGCGGCGGCGCGGCCTGGGCGTTCTCCTTGGCGGCCAGGAAGGACACGCGCACGCCCATGTCGGGCACCACGCGCTGGTCCTTCTGCTCGAGCGCCACGCGCACCTTGACCGTCGCCTTGCCGCGATCCGCCGCCGGCACGACCGCGATCACGTGTGCCGGGATGCGCCAGTCGGGATACGCGTCGAGCACCGCCTGCGCGGGCATGTCGGCCTTGACCTGGCCGATGTAGGCCTCGTTGACGTCCACGTCCACCTCGAGCGACTCCATGTCGACGATGGTGCCCACGCCGGTCCGCGTGAACCCGCCGCCGGCGGACAGGGGCGACACGATCTCCCCGACCTGCGCCGCCTTGGCCGTGATCACGCCGGCAAACGGCGCCTTGACGACCGTGTAATCGAAATTGACCTGCGCCTGCGCCGCCTGCGCCGACGCCGCATCGGCCTCGCGGCGGCGCGCCTCGAGCTGCGCCGCATAGGCGGTCACGGCAGTGCGCGCCTGTTCGGCCGCCTGTTTCGTGGACATGCCGCTCGCGGCCAGCTCATCCTGGCGCTTCAGGTCGGACTGGGCTTGCAGCAGCTGCGCACGCGTGGCCTCGATATTGGCCTGCGCGCTCTTCACGTTCGCCCGGGCCATATCCAGCGCGGCACGCAGCGCGTGGTCCTCGAGGCGCGCCAGGACCTGGCCCTTCTGGATCCTGTCACCCTCTTCGAACAGCACCTCGGTCAAGGTGCCGGTGATCTGCGTCGACACCGTGGCCGAGCGCCGCGCCGTCACGTAGCCCGTGGCCTGCAACACCGCAGCCCCCCCGGCACCACCTCGCGCCTGGGCCGTGGCCGTCCGGACCTCCGGCACCTGGGATTGCCGCCACCACCACCAGCCGCCGCCGGCCAGCACGGCCACCACCACCAAGGCCGCCAACAGCCCCCAGACCCACTTCGGCGGCCCGCCGCCATGGTCCTCGCGCTCGTTGCCCTGGATGCGCAGCTCTTTCAACAATGCGGTATCGATGACGGCCCCCTGATGGTCAGTTCGGGGCGCATTCTCCGAGGCGCCCCCTCCTCGTCAATGCAGACTTGCGATGAATGGCGGCTGGCTGGCGTGAACGTCCCCCGATGACGACGAACGGGAGTGGCGGGATTCGACAGCCCCTGCGAGAGGCCGAGCGCGGGCTCTCCACGGGGCATGGGGGATCCCTCCAGGACCCCCATGCCCCATTCCGGCCCCAGCCACGCTCGCGGTCCTCACGCCGTCGGAACGCCGTGGACTTCGTCAGCTTTCGACCAGTCCGTTGCGGATGGCGTAGACGGTCAGCTCGGAGTTGTTGGAGAGGGCCAGCTTCTCCAGGACGCGGGCACGGTACACGCTCACCGTCTTCGGGCTGAGCATCAGTTCCTCGGCAATGTCGGACAGACGCTTGCCCGACGCGATCATCACCAGCGTCTGCAGCTCGCGGTCGGACAGCTTCTGGTGCGCCTGCTCCGGCGCCGGCGCCGTCAAGCTCTCCACCAGCATCTGCGCGATCTCGGGCGTCACATACTTGCGCCCCTGCGCCACGGTACGCACCGCCTGCACCAACAGCTGCGGATCGCCGCCCTTGTTCACGTAGCCGAAAGCACCGGCGCGCAAAGCCCGGATGGCGTACTGGTCCTCCGGGTACATCGACACGATCAGGACCCGCGTCGTCGTGCCCTCGTCCTTGAGCACATGCAGCACGTCCAGGCCGCTGCGGCCCGGCATGTTGATGTCCAGCACCAGCACGTCGCACTGCTTGTCGACCGGCAGCGTGCGCATCAGGCTGCGCAGCTCGCCATAGTCGCCGGCCTCGCCGACCACCTCGATGTCGGGCGCGTCGGACAGGGTGTCGCGGATGCCGCGCCGGATCAGCGCATGGTCGTCGCAGAGGATGACTTTGATCATAGAGCGCCCCACGAGGATGGGTCGTGCCCGGCACCTGCCGGGATCGGGTCCCCGTCGTCGTCGTACTCGAAATCGCCGATCACGCCGCGCAAGGGCACCGACAGGATCAGGGCCGTGCCCTGCAACCCGCTGCTGAGGTCGACCCATCCGCCCACCGTGGCCGCGCGCTCGCGCAGGCCGCGGATGCCGAAGCTGCGCGCCTTGCTCAGGTCGCCCGGCGCAATGCCGTGCCCGTTGTCCTTGATCTCCAGCGTCAGCACGCCGCCCTCCATGCTCAACTCCACGTCGACCTTCGTCGCCCCGGCATGCTTGGACACATTGGTCAGCGCCTCCTGCGCGCAGCGGTAGGCCACCAGCGGCACGCCCGCCGGCAGCTGGAACTGCTCGCCGACATGCCGGACCGCGGTGGCAATGCCGGTGCGGCGCTCGAAGCGCGCGGCCAGCCACTGCACCGCTGCCAGCAATCCTTGTTCCAGGATGGCCGGACGCAGGTTGTGCATGATGCGCTGGCTCGATTCGATAGCGCTGGTGACCGTCTCCAGCGCCGACTGCACGCGTTGCTGCACGTCCTCCTCGCGGCTGTGCCGCGCGATCCAGGCCAGATCGAACTTCAGCGCCGTCAGCGAGCCGCCCACATCGTCATGGATCTCCCGGGCGATGGCCGCTCGCTCCATCTCGACGCTGGTCTGCAGGTGTCCTGCCAGCTCGTGGAGCTGCTGCTTGGACTTGAGCAGCTCACGATCGGCCTCCTGTCGGGCCAGTTGCGCCTCGCAGGACTCGATCGCATGCAGCAGCGCCGGCGCCAGCCGGGCCAGGTTGTTCTTCAGCAGGTAGTCCGAGGCCCCGGTGCGCATCGCCGCGACCGCCGTGTCCTCGCCGATCTCGCCCGATACCAGCACGAACGGGAGCACCAGTTGCCGCTGCTTGATCATGTCCAGCACGACCAGGCCCGAATACCCGGGCAGGTTGTAATCGGAAATCACCGCATCCCAGGGCCGGTCCAGGGCTGCCTCGATATCGGGCAAGGTGTCCAGCCGCGTGATCTCGAATCGCAGCCCGGCCCGTTGCAACTGGGCCAGGATCAGTTGGTGATCCAGATCGGAATCCTCGATATGCAGCAGGCGCAGGGAGCGCTCCGCCAGGGGAAGAGTCGGCATGGCCGGGAGTATGCCAAGTTTGTCGCGCATCCCTGGCCTGCGCAGGGAACCCTCGCGCTTTATTCATCTGGAAACCGTAGAGTCTTGGGTTTACCCTTATCGAGATTTGTCACGGTCACGTCGATGACCAATCGATCTGAGCTATTGGGACGACTTTGCACGGTTAGTCCCGTCGACAGATGCGTGGCAAAAGCCGAAGATTCTTGCCAGCCGACAAGTCCGGGCGCATGTTTGAGTTGGGCAGACATGAAGACGCACCAGGACACCCCTATGTGGAGCCAAGATGCAAATCGATGAGACGTCGGTCGAGCCGCAAGGCACAGGACTGATGCCGCTGCTCGCCGCTGCCGAGCTGCAGGACCATCTGATGACGGTCAACAACGATCTCGAGCGCCTGCAGCGCCTGCTCGACGACGCCTGCGAGGCGCTGTCGACGCACTTCTTCGGCGCGTCCAGCCTGGTGGACCAGATGCGCGAGCGTCTGCCGGAAGCCAAGGACCAGGACGCCCTGCAGCAGTTGATGCTGCATCTGGCCGGTGCGATCACCGCGCTGCAGTTCCAGGACATGTCGACGCAGTTGATCGCGCACACCAGCCAGCGGCTGCGCAACTGCTCGGACCAGCTCGCCCGCGACACCTTCGGGGAGGACGAGGACGGCATGGCCGTCGTCGAGACCGCCCCGTTGCGTCCCAATCCCGTCACGCAGGACGAGATGGACGCCGGTTCGATCGAACTGTTCTGACGAAGTTCGATCGAAGTTCCGTCGTTACGTCCGTTAGGTCACGAAAACCCGGGGCACCGTCAACCGACCACCCCCAAGGTCCTCAAGAATCTTCAGGTCCACCCGAAAACCGCTTGTCATCCGGAGAACTCAAAATGCCCTCGATCCTCGCCGTAGACGATTCGGCCTCCATGCGCCAGATGGTCTCGTTCACCCTCAAGAATGCGGGTTTCAACGTCGTGGAGGCGGTGGACGGGCAGGACGCCTGGGAGAAGTCGTCGCAACGCGATTTCGACCTGGTGCTGACCGACCAGAACATGCCCCGGATGGACGGCATCAGCCTGACCAAGAAGCTGCGTGACAACCCGAAGTTCAAGACCACGCCGATCCTGATCCTGACCACCGAGTCGAGCGACCAGATGAAGCAGGCGGGCCGCGCGGCGGGCGCCACCGGCTGGCTGGTGAAGCCTTTCGACCCGGCCAAGCTGATCGAAGTGATCGGCAAGGTGATCCGCTGAAGGCGAGCTGGAGAGATTCATGGGAGATATGACCTCCGAAGGCGCAAACCTGGGCGCGGGCATCGACCTGAGCCAGTTCTACCAGGTCTTCTTCGAGGAAGCCGGTGAGAACCTCGACAACATGGAACAGCTGCTGCTGAACCTGGACATCGAGAACCCGGACGATGAGCAGATGAATGCCATCTTCCGTTGCGCCCATTCGATCAAGGGCGGCGCGGCGACCTTCGGCTTCAACGACGTGGCCGAGCTGACGCACCAGATGGAGACGCTGCTGGACAAGCTGCGCCGCCATGAACTCGCGCCGACTTCACAGATGGTGGACGTGCTGCTGCAGTCCGGCGACGCGCTGAAAGCCCAGTTGGCCCGGCACCAGGGCTCCGGCGCCGACGCGGTGGACACCTCGGACCTGCTGAGCAGCATCCGCACGCTGGTGGACGGCGGCACGCTGGACGGTACCCGCGCGGCGGCACCGGCTCCTGCCGCCGCGGCGTCCGCGCCAGCCCCGGCTGCTCCGGCGCCTGCCCCGCTCAAGTCGAGCGTGCGCCAGCTCGAGTTGCTGGTCGGCCCGCTGAGCAACACGGCGCAAGCCGACAACCTGGTCGAGCTGTTCAAGGAGATCACCGACCTCGGCACGATCGAACCGCTGGACGGCGGCATTTCCGCCGACGGCATGCGACGCTTCAAGGTGCTGACCAGCAGCACCGACAACGATCTGCTGGACCTGTTCACCTTCCACGTCTCGCGCGAGCAGGTCAAGCTGCTGCCGCTGAGCGAAGGATTCGGTTTCCATGAGGGCGCGCCCGGCGCGCCGGTGGAGACCAAGAAGGACGAGGATCCCGGCTACGGCTTCTTCGACGACGCACCCGGCGTGCCCGCCGCGACCGCCGCCGAAGCCAAGGCCGAAGCACCCAAGGCCAACGTGCCGGTGCCGGCCGCCAAGCCGGCCACGCCGGCCCGCACCGAGGTCGCCCCGCGCGCCGGCGGCGCGAGTCCGGACCAGTCCACGCTTCGCGTGTCCGTGGAAAAGGTCGACCAGTTGATCAACCTGGTCGGCGAGCTCGTCATCACGCAGGCGATGCTGGCGCAGAACAGCCGCAACCTGGATCCGGGTCTGTACCAGCAACTGGCCTCCGGCCTGGCCGACCTGGAGCGCAACACGCGCGACCTGCAGGAATCGGTCATGTCGATCCGCATGATTCCGATGTCGGTCGTGTTCAACCGCTTCCCGCGCATGCTGCGCGACCTGGCGGCCAAGCTCGGCAAGAAGGTCGAGCTGGTCACGCAGGGCGAAGCCACGGAACTGGACAAGGGCCTGGTCGAGAAGATCACCGACCCGCTGACCCATCTGGTGCGCAACAGCTGCGACCACGGCATCGAGTCACCCGCCGACCGCGTCGCCAAGGGCAAGCCCGAGCAAGGCACGATCACGCTGGTCGCGTCCCACCAGGGCGGCTCCATCGTCATCGAGGTGCGCGACGACGGCCGCGGCCTGAACCGCGAGAAGCTGATCAAGAAGGCCCGCGAGAAAGGCATCGACGCGCCGGACTCGATGACCGACCAGGAAGTCTGGGGCCTGATCTTCGCGCCGGGCTTCTCGACCGCGGACCAGGTGACCGACGTGTCCGGCCGCGGGGTCGGCATGGACGTGGTGAAGAAGAACATCACCTCGCTGGGCGGCACGGTGGAGATCGATTCCGCCGAAGGCTACGGCATGAAGGTCTCGGTGCGCCTGCCGCTGACGCTGGCCATCATGGACGGCATGAGCGTGGGTGTCGGCGAAGAGGTCTACATCCTGCCGCTGTCCTCCGTGGTCGAGTCCTTCCAGGTGCAGTCCGACACGATCAAGACGGTGGGCGGCTCCGGCCGCGTGGTCGAGGTCCGCGACGAGTACATGCCGGTCGTCGAACTCGAGCAGGTCTTCAACGTGCCCCGCTTCGACTTCGAGCACGTCAGCTCGATCATGGTCGTCGTGGAGGCCGAGGGCGGCCGCGTCGCGATGCTGGTGGACGAACTGCTCGGACAGCAGCAGGTCGTGGTCAAAAACCTGGAGGCGAACTACCGCAAGGTGCAGGACGTCTCCGGCGCGACCATCATGGGCGATGGTCGCGTGGCGCTGATCCTGGACGTGGGCAGCCTGGTGCGCCGCTCGCGTCATTGAGATCCGTTGAAGCAGGACGGACGCCGGCCGTGAGGCCGGTGTCCAACGCATAAGAGGTAGACATGAATTTCAGCGCGTTGATGCGTCAATTCAGCATCCGGACCCGCATGATCGGCGCGATCGGCATCGTGCTCGCACTGCTGATGGTGGTCGGCAGCGTCGGCCTGTTCGGCATGCAGTCGATGCGTGGCCAGACGCAGGAATTCCTGGAGAAGTCCGCGACGCGCGGCCAGCGCGTGGGCGCCCTTCACGGCGCGATGGGAGAGATCCGTCGCTATGAGAAGGACATGATCATCAACTATGAGAAGCCCGAGGTGGTGAAGACCGCCCACGCCGCGTGGGACGCTTCCCGCAAGGCGGCGGCGGAGCATCTCGACGCGGTCGCGGCGCTGAGCCCGGAAGAGGACAAGGCGACGCTGGCGCAGATCAAGGCCTCGCTGGCGGCCTACGCCCAGAAGGCCGCCAATGTGGTCAACCAGCTCGAAGCCGGTGCCTACGACCACGCCGCGGTGGCCGACCGGCTGCTGGGCCCGGCGAAGGAACAGGTCGCGCAAGCCGAGAAGCAGCTCGACGAGGTCGAGAAGCGCATGCAGGCGCAGGCCGAGGACATGCGTGCCGGCATCGAGAAGACGCAAGGCGGCGTGCTGTGGACCTTCGGCCTGGTGCTGGTCGTTGCGGCCATCGTCGTGGTGCCGCTGACGCTGCTGAACATGCAGACCATCTGCACGCCGCTGGCCGAGGCCGAGGCCCTGGCCGCCGCGATCGCCGAAGGCGACCTGTCGCGCACGATGAAGCCGGTCGAGGGCGTGGACGAGGCCTCCAAGCTGATGCGCTCGCTGCACCACATGCAGGAAGCGCTGCAATCGATGGTCGGCCAGCTGCGTACGGCGGCCGATTCCATCCGCACCGCGTCGGTCGAGATCGCCACCGGCAACCAGGACCTGTCCAGCCGCACCGAGCAGACCGCCTCCAACCTCCAGGAAGCCGCGTCCTCGCTGGTCCAGCTGACCGGCACGGTCAAGCAGACCGCCGACTCGGCCCGCACCGCCAACCAGTTGGCCTCCTCCGCGTCCGGCGCGGCCGCCAAGGGCGGCGAGGTGGTGAGCCAGGTGGTCTCCACGATGGATGAGATCAACGCCAGCTCCAAGCGCATCAGCGACATCATCGGCACGATCGACGGCATCGCCTTCCAGACCAACATCCTGGCGCTGAACGCCGCGGTGGAAGCCGCCCGCGCCGGCGAGCAGGGCCGCGGTTTCGCGGTCGTCGCCGGCGAGGTCCGCTCGCTGGCCCAGCGCAGCGCCGAGGCCGCCCGCGAGATCAAGACCCTGATCGGCGCCAGCGTCGAACGCGTCGAGACCGGCTCGCGACTGGTGCAGGAAGCCGGCTCCACGATGAGCGACATCGTCTCGAGCGTGCAGCGCGTGACGGACATCATCGGCGAGATCACCGCCGCTTCCAGCGAGCAGAGCGACGGCATCAGCCAGGTCAACCAGGGCGTCAGCAACCTGGACCAGATGACGCAGCAGAACGCCGCGCTGGTCGAGCAGTCCGCCGCCGCCGCCGAAAGCCTGAAGGACCAGGCCGAACGGCTGGGTGGCGTGGTCGATCGCTTCCGCGTCTCGGGCAACGCCCCCGTGGGGCTGTCCGCGAACGCGTTCACGGCGAAACCCGCGGCGCCTGCCGCGCCCAAGTCCGCTCCTGCGTCGTCGGCCGCGATGGCCGCGACGTCGCCGGTCAAGCCCGCCGCCAGGATCGAGCCCAAGCTGGCGCCGGCCAAGCCCACCGCGAAGCCGCTCGCGACCCCGACCACCACCAAGGCCGCGGCCAAGCCGTCCGCCTTCAAGCCCGCGACCCCGCCCAAGGCCGCGCCCACTCCGTCCATTCCCGCGCCGGCAATCCCGGCCACCGCCGCCGCCGATGGCGACTGGGAAACCTTCTAATCAGCCGCACGAGGTCAACACATGGAAATCGTCCAACAAACCGGCACGCAAGTCGTGCAAGCGAACACCGGCGCGCTGGTCCCGCAAGGCGCCGCCAATGCCGCGCCCGCCAGCGGCGAGTACCTGACCTTCCGCCTGGGTCAGGAGGAATACGGCATCGACATCCTGAAGGTCCAGGAGATCCGTTCCTACGAGCAGCCGACCCGCATCGCCAACGCGCCCGACTTCATCAAGGGCGTCGTGAACCTGCGCGGCGTGATCGTGCCGATCGTCGACCTGCGCCTCAAGCTGGGCTGCGCGACGGCCGAGTACAACAGCTTCACCGTCGTGATCGTGCTGAACGTCAAGAACCGCGTCGTCGGCGCAGTGGTGGACTCGGTGTCCGACGTGCTGGAGCTGAACCGCGACGTGATCCGTCCGGCGCCGGAGCTGAGCGCCAGCACCGTCAACACCAGCTTCATCATGGGCATCGGCGCCGTCGCCGAGCGCATGCTGATCCTGATCGACATCGAGGGCCTGATGTCCAGCGCGGACATGGGGCTGATGGATGCCATGACGGTCGCCTGACCGAAGGACAAGACGCCCGGCACGCCCGGGCGTTTTTTCTGGTCGGTCACCCTGCCCCTGGAATCGGGGGCACGCCGGGAGAGCGTATGCGGGGGAGCGGTACCTGAGAGCAGAAATTGCCCAGTACGCGAGACTAGGAGCCCGTTCATGTTCGACTCGATCAAGACCCGGCTGATCGCGCTGGGCGTCGGCATCGTCGCGCTGACGCTGCTGGCGATCACCGTCGCCAACTACGTGACCGTGCGGGGCCACACCCGCCAGCAGGTCTCTCAATCCCTCGATGAACTGGCCGCGGCGCGCTCGGATGCGATCCGCCAGTGGGTCCGCTCGCAGCGCGACATCGTCGCCTCGCTGCAGCCCGCCGTCTCAGCGGCCGATCCGGTGCCGCTGCTCCAGCAGGCCGCGAAGTCGGGGCGGCTGGAAGCCGCCTACGTCGGATTCGCCGACAAGAAGATCGTCTTCAACACGCCGCAGAACCTGCCGGCCGACTACGACCCCACCGGCCGCCCCTGGTACACCGGCGCGGCGGCCGCCTCGGGCACCATCCTGACCGCGCCCTACATGGACGCTTCCAAGGGCCGGCTGGTGGTGACCTTCGCCGCGGCCGACAAGAGCGGCGGCGGCACCAAGGCCGTGATCGCCACGGACGTGTTCCTGGACGACGTCGTCGCGACGGTCCAGGCGATCAAGCCCACGCCCGGCGGCTTCGCCTTCCTGATGTCCAAGGACGGCAAGATCGTCGCCCACCCCGACGCCAAGCTGGCGCTGAAGGATGCCTCGGCCATCTCCGAACAGTTGACCTCGCAGGCGCTGGCCACCGCGCTCGATCCGGCCGCGGGCTGGGTGGAGGCGAAGGTCGGCGACGACACCTTCCTCGTCAGCGGCACACCGATCGCGGACACCGACTGGCAGCTGTTCGTCGCCGCGAGGAAGGACGAGGCGCTGGCATCGCTGGACGCGCTGCTGCGCACCGCGGTGATCACGGCGCTGGTCATGATGGCAGTGGCCGCGCTGGCAATGACCGGCACGATCAGCGCGATGCTGCGCGGTGTGGACCGCGTGCGCGCCGCGCTGGACGACATCAGCGCCGGCGACGGCGACCTGACGCAGCGCCTGCCCGCCGGCGGCCGCGACGAGGTCGGCAGGATCGCGTCCTCGTTCAACCTGTTCGCGGAGAAGATCCAGCGCATCCTGCTGGACGTGCGAGCGGCCAGCAATTCGATCACGACCGCGTCCAGCGAGATCGCGATCGGCTCGCAGGACCTGTCGCAGCGCACCGAGGAGACGGCCTCCAACCTGCAGCAGGCGGCCTCGTCGATGGAGGAGCTGACCGCGACGGTGCGCCAGACCGCCGACGCGGCCCAGACGGCCAACCAGCTCGCGTCGAGCGCTTCCAGCGCCGCCGCCCGGGGGGGCGAGGTGGTCGGCCAGGTGGTCTCGACGATGGACGAGATCAACGCCAGCTCCAAGAAGATCAACGACATCATCGGCGTCATCGACGGCATCGCGTTCCAGACCAACATCCTGGCGCTGAACGCGGCGGTGGAGGCCGCGCGGGCCGGCGAGCAGGGCCGCGGCTTCGCGGTGGTCGCCAGCGAGGTGCGCTCGCTGGCGCAGCGCAGCGCCGAGGCGGCCAAGGAGATCAAGGCCTTGATCGGCGCGAGCGTGACCAGCGTCGAGGCCGGTTCGCGGCTGGTGCAGGCGGCCGGCGAGTCGATGAACGACATCGTGGGCAGCGTGCAGCGGGTGACGGACATCATCGGGGAGATCACCGCCGCGTCGACCGAACAGAGCAGCGGCATCGCGCAGGTCAACGACGCAGTCGTGCAGTTGGACCGGATGACGCAGCAGAACGCCGCCCTGGTCGAGGAATCGGCCGCCGCCGCGGAGAGTCTCAAGGACCAGGCGCATCGGCTGACGGAGATCGTGTCGGTGTTCCGGCTGGGCGCGGACGGCATGCCGACGGTCGCGCGCCCGGCGAAGGCATCGCCGGCGGCCCGACCCGCGGCGCCGCCGCCGCCGAGCATTGCGGCGGCGCCGGCGTCGGTGAAGCCTTCGATCCCGGCATCGACACAGGCGCCCGCCGCCAAGGGAGCGCCCGCCGCCGCAGCGACGACGTCCGGCGGCCCCCCGCCCGCGGCAAGGAGGCCCGCGGCGAAGCCCTCGCCGGCCGTCGCACCGCCTCCCCCGCGTCCGGCCCCCGCCGCGGACGACGGCGACTGGGAGACTTTCTGAGGCGGAGAATGCAGGTCCCGTGCGCGGCGACGCCGGCTTGATAGCCCGGACGGCGCCCTCACGATAGAAACCTCCCGCGCATCCGCGCGCGAAACGCTGAGACACTGTCCCGGCATTTCGTCAGACTCACGAGGCCTGCATGACCGATTCCACCGCCGCCGCGCCAGCCGCCGCATCCTCCGCCGCGAACCCGCTGCTCTCGACCGCGCCGCTGCCCGATTTCGCCGCGATCGATCCTTCGCACATCCAGCCCGCCATCGCCGAACTGCTGGCCCAGGCCCAGCAGGCGCTCGACCGGGTCACGGCCGCGGACGCGCCGGCGGACTACGACTTCATGTCCCGCACGCTGAACGTCGCCTCCGAGCGCCTGGGCGCCGCCTGGGGCGCGGTGGGCCACCTGAACGCGGTCGCCAACACGCCGGCGCTGCGCGAGGCCTACAACGCGATGCTGCCGGCGGTCACCGAGTTCCACACCGCGCTCGGCGCCAATGAAGCGCTCTACGCCAAGTACAAGACGATCGCCGCGCAATCCGGCCTGTCCGCCGAACGCGCCCAGCTGCTGAAGCACGCGATCCGCGATTTCGTGCTGTCCGGCGCGGAGCTGCAGGGAGAAGCGAAGGAGCGCTTCGCGAAGATCCAGGAACGCGGCGCCGAACTCGGCCAGGCCTTCTCCGAGCATGTGATGGACGCGACCGACGGCTGGGCGTACTACGCGACGGCCGACGAGCTCAAGGGCGTACCGGCGGACGTGGTGGCCAATGCGCGCGCGGCCGCCGACAGGGACCGCGCCGAGGGCAAGGAACCGGCCATCCCCGCCGACACGCACAAGCTGACCCTGCACTTCCCGGTCTACATGCCGGTCATGCAGTACGCCGAGGACCGGGCGCTGCGCGAGCGTCTCTACCGCGCCTACGTGACGCGCGCCAGCGAGCTCGGCGACAAGCCCGACTGGGACAACGGCCCGCTGATGCAGGAACTGCTGATGCTGCGTCAGGAGGAGGCGAAGCTGCTGGGCTTCGCCAACTTCGCCGAAGCCTCGCTGGTGCCGAAGATGGCCAGCTCGCCGGCGCAGGTGATGGACTTCCTGCGCGACCTGGCTGGCCGCGCCCGCCCCTATGCGCAACGTGACCTGGATGAGCTGCGCGACTTCGCCAAGGCGGCGCTGCGCATGGACGAGCTGCAGGCCTGGGACACGCCTTTCGTGTCCGAGAAGCTGAAGGAAGCCCGTTATGCCTTCTCCGATCAGGAGGTCCGGCAATACCTGACCCTGCCGCGCGTGCTGGACGGCCTCTTCCGCATCGTCGACCGGCTGTTCGGCGTGCAGTTGGTGCCGGCCGAGGCCTCGGTCTGGCACGAGTCGGTGCAGTTCTGCGAACTGCGGCGCGACGGCCGCCTGATCGGGCAGGTCTACCTCGACCTGTACGCGCGCAACGGCAAGCGGCCGGGCGCCTGGATGGACGAAGTCCGCAGCCGCTGGGCGCGGCCGGACCTCGCCGGGACGGGCGCCGAACAGATCCCCGTGGCTCACCTGGTCTGCAACTTCCCGCAGGGTGCGGACGGCAAGCCTGCGCTGCTGACGCACGACGACGTCACGACCCTCTTCCATGAATGCGGTCACGGCCTGCATCACCTGCTGACGCGGGTGGCGGAACTCGGCGTCTCGGGCATCTCCGGCGTCGAATGGGATGCCGTCGAACTGCCCAGCCAGTTCATGGAGAACTTCTGCTGGGAATGGGAAGTGGTCCAGGAGCTGTCCGCGCACGTGGACACCGGCGAGCCGCTGCCGCGCGCCCTGTTCGACAAGATGCTGGCGGCCAAGAACTTCCAGGCGGGACTGCAGACCTTGCGACAGATCGAGTTCTCGCTCTTCGACATGCGCTTGCATGCGGAGCCGGGTTCGGAGACCCGCGTGCAGGAACTGCTGGAAGAGGTTCGCGCCGAGGTATCCGTGCTGCCGCCGCCCGCCTTCAACCGCTTCCAGCACAGCTTCTCGCACATCTTTGCCGGTGGCTACGCGGCGGGCTACTACAGCTACAAGTGGGCGGAAGTGCTCTCGGCCGACTGCTGGAGCGCGTTCGAGGAAGAAGGCGTGTTCAACCCGGCGACGGGTCGGCGCTACCTCGACGAGATCCTGTCGATGGGCAGCGTGCGCGACGCGATGGACAACTTCAAGGCCTTCCGCGGCCGCGAGCCCCAGATCGACGCGTTGCTGAGGCATCAGGGCATGGCCTGACCCCGCCGGACGGGGCCGGTCCGGACGTCCGCTGCCGCCCTCGCAGGAAGGCGGAACCGCGGCGGACCCAGGGCAACTCAAGCGCGCTCCGACATTGGCGCCCTCGAGCGTCCCTGGACATGGCTCTCCCGCCCTTGGCGTGCACCGGTTCGCTGCCGACCGAACCGATGCCGACCCCGGCATCGGTGCTCCCGGCGCGATCCGTCCACGATGCGCGACCGCCCCCCGCCCTGACACGCCTGTGCGCGTCGCTCGGACTGGCGCCCGACATCGACTGGTCGGCCGGCGTGGCACATCTTCGCGGCGACCGGCGACAGGTCGACCTGCACTTCGCGCCCGCGGGGCCCTGCGGGGCGGGTTCTGCCGCCCAGTGCCGGGCGCTGACGCGCCTGGCGGAAGGCCTGACCCAGTTGTGGCTGCACATCCGCCCGCACGGCGGTGGCGACCCGGAGGACCTCGTCGAATGGCCCCCCGCCTTCACGATGGACGCCGATGTCCTTCGCGCTTCGCAGCTCGTCCTGGCGCGACAGGATCAGGCGACGGGCACCTGGCGTTTCGTCGCCATCCCGCCGCACGAGCTGAAGGCGCTGATGCAGCGCCGCTCCCCGCAGCTCCTGCGCGGGGTCGCGGCGTTCGGGAAACCGGCGGTGAACGCGACCGGCGTCGCGCGGCCTGTCGGCCGCTACGACCTGGACGTCGTCATCCAGGCCTGGTGGGAGGTGTCCGCCGCCTCGGCGATCGCATCGAAGCGACCCGCGTCGACGCGCCTGTTCCAGTTGGACGGCCAAGGCCGGATCGAGGAGATCGAGAATCCGCATTTCAGGCGAAGCGACGATCCGCCGTTGCGCGTGAGGATGACGGTCGTGTCGGGCACCCATGGAGACGTTCATCGCCACATCGGACCCTACGGCATCCCGCCTGGCGATCTGGCCCGGTCCCTCGCGGCGATCGCCGGACGGATCAGCCCAGGCCGTCCGGTCAGCCCGCTCCACGTCAGCGTGGTGAGTTGCGCACTCGACGGTCCTCTGTACCCCGGATACGGCGGGCGGCTGCACAAGGCCCTCGGGCAGGTCTTCGCCGACGCCCCGCCCACCGTCAGCGTCCGCACGGGCCCCTACGCGGTGGACGCACAGGGACGCAAGTTCCAGCGCACCGGCGACGGCGACTTCATGCATCGCAAGCCGGGCGGGACGCTGGTGCTGTCGACGGACCCTTCCGGCGCGCCCCGCCGGTGCGCGAAGGACGTGGAGTCGGGCCAGTCCTTCATCGCCGCGGACAATCCGCCGGACGATCCGCTGCTGCGATGGCTGCAATCGACGACCCCCACCCGCCGCGACGCGGCACTCGTCGCGGCCAAGCTTCACGTGGATGGCGACTGCGACATCGAGCCCTACCTGATGGGCGAAGTCGAGATCGAACGGCGGACCCTGCGGTGCATGGGCGCGTCGGACTACGGGGGACTGCACGCCGGCCGCACGATCGGCGAGATGCGCGCGCCGGACGCCATGCTCACGCTGAAATTCGATCCGCGATTGCTGGTGGCATTCATCGCTGGCCGCGGCGACGTCCCGCAGCGCATCCAGGCCCTGCGACTCCTGCGGCAACTGATGCGCGCAGGACGCCAGGATCGCCTGCTGCTGACCGCCAGCGGCCCCTGGGACTGCGGCGAGAGCATGAGACAGGCGAAGGCGCTCCTCGAAGCCGTCCGTCTGGGCATGGACGACGGACTCCACTTGTCGCCTGCCGTCTGGGCCAGGTGCTGGCATCCCGACGACGCGCCCCCGCTGCCCATGCGGCGCAACGACGTGTCGGCGCACGATGCCGCTGTCGCAGCTCGCTTCGCAACACCCCGGGCTTAGACGCTGGCGTCTTCCCTCGCGGGGGGGCCGTCCACCCGCCGGCTTCTTCCACGGCACCGTCTGGATGAGCCGCTTCGCGTCCTCGGGCGGCAGCGCCTTGGCGAACAGCCAACCCCGCGCCACCTGCACGCCGAGTTCCTCGAGCAAGGCGGCCTGCGTCTCATCCTCGCCCCTCGCAGAACCCGGGGAGAGGCATCAGGCGACTACGTCCGCTTCGACGCCCTCCGAGGATCTGCCATGCCCGATTTCACCGTTTCCACCGTCCGCCATCCCCACCCGGAAGTCGCGCCGCCGAGCAGTGAAGCTCCCCCGCCGCATGCGGACCTCGACACCGCCCACCAGGCGCTGTCATCCCTGCAGCACCAGTTGACGCCGGACGCCCGCGACCTGCCTGCCAATCGCATCGACTGGGCGACCGGCACCGCCGAACTCTTCGACAAGCGCGGCACGACGCGATCGCTATTGCGCATCCCCGCGCTCCAGGACGACGGCACCGCCGCGACGCTGGCGGCGGCCGCCGCGTCGATGCGTGCGCTGGTCGACGCCGCGGGACGCCTGCTCGCCTGCGGCCGCGCGCGCGCCGACTCCGATCCCGACTGCTGGTCCCTTCCCACCGTGCTGACCCTGGACGGCCGCGTGTTGCGCGCGGAATCCATCGTGCTGGGTCGCCTGGCGCAGGAACCCGACGCCCGGGGTGACCGCTGGCAACTGCGCCCCGATGCGCGGGAGTTCGGCTTCCTGTGCGTGCAACGCCAATGGCCGCGCGCGCAGCCATCGACGTCATGGCGACGGCATGGTGCCCCCTTCCAAGGTCCGCCGCTGCCCACGCTCGCCAGCAATCGCGCGCCTTCCCAGCGCGAACCGGGTCGTTTCGACGAAACCTGGGTGATGCAGGTGGGCGGTGATCACGACCTCACCGTGACGACCCTGCTGGCCAACTCCCGCAGCGAACGCGTGCGCCTGTTCAAGGTCGAACCGGTGCCGAACTCGATCGCGGAGTCGGCGTGGCTGCGCGAGATCGCGCCGAACTGTATCCCCAACGGGTGGGACGAGCTGGACGGCGACCGGTCCGCGACAAACACGGCCGTCTCGGTGCCGGCACCGTTGCAGGCGCTGGACGTCCCGCGCAAGCCCAGGAGCGGCGCGCGGACCCCGATCCAGGACGGGGGGACGCGAAGCGCCCGCCACGACGACACCTCCGACCTCGATGCCGTGTGCGCCGGCACGGTCGTGCGTCCTCGCGTGATGGTGGTCGGAGACTCCCAACGCGAGCACGGCGATCCCGAACCGCGTGCCGGCCACTACGACGCGGTATCACTGGCGCACATGCTCAAGCGCGCCGCGGACACCGTCGCGGCACGTGACGGCGCATCGATCCAGGCGCCTGGACATGTGTCGGTCGTGAGCTCGCACCATCAGTCCCACGCGTTCCGGCGCCAGCCGTCGGACGCTCCCGGGCCCAGCTTCGGCGCACGGTTCCTGACGACGCTCACGGAGGACTTCGAGGACCCGTCGATCACCGTGTCGATGAGGACGGACGGCTACCGCATCGCCTACCACCATCCTCACTCCGAGGATCATGACGGCCGGTACGAGCCCCTCGATGACAGCGACAACGCGGTCTACATGCCCGACCCGAGCCTGGATGGCCGCAAGTTCGTGCGGACTGCCGATGGACGCTATCTCAACAAGGCGCCGGGCGGCACGGTGCTCCTGTCGCGCCGGGCGGACGGCACGATCCGGCAGGTCGACAAATATCCCGATCTCGGTCAGGCCCACGTGGCGGACACGACCCAGCGAACGCCGCCGCAATTCGTCGACTGGCTGTCGAGCGCCCGCGACGCGTCGCCCCGTACGAACGGGCTTCCGGAAGCAGGGCCGCGCTTCCTGATGGGCGAGGTCATCGTCGATCGCGGCCTGCTGGCGCGCATGGGCTGGCAGGATGCCGGACAGGACCTCGCCGCGCCGGGCGCCTACCTGCGTCTGCGATTCGAGCCCGACGATCTGGCGGCACTGCTGCGAGGGGGTGAGCCGCCAGAGCGCGTCGCTGCCATGCGGCTGCTCAAGCAGATGATGCGCGACGGAATGTCGGCCAAGGACATCATCCGCCCGTCGACTGCACGGCATGTCCCTGCGTCAGCGGCCGGCGCGATGACGTCGAGGCTCCATGAACTGGACGCCAGCCTCGACGACCAGCTCCTGCTGTCGACATCGGTCTGGCAAGCCTTGTGGCACGGGCGCGACGATCGCCCGCCGCTGCCTCGATCGGTGCCGGCGAAAGACATGGCGCCGCTCTGACCCTCCTCACGACGGCTTCTTCCACGGCACCGTCTGGATCAGCCGCTTCGCGTCCTCGGGCGGCAACGCCTTGGCGAACAGCCAGCCCTGCGCCACCTGCACGCCGAGTTCCTCGAGCAAGGCGGCCTGCGCCTCGTCCTCGACGCCCTCGGCCAAGGTCTGCTTGCCCAGCGCGCCGGCCAGGCCGACGATCGTGCGCACGATCTCGCGCGACTCGCGGCCGGCGCCCAGGCGCATCACGAAGCTGCGATCGATCTTCAGCGTGTCGAACGGGAAGCGGTGCAGATGGGCCAGCGACGAGTAGCCCGTGCCGAAGTCGTCGATCGACAGCTTGAAACCCAGCCGCGCCAGTTCCCGCAGCACCTCGGCGCTGCGCTGAGGGTTGGCCATCGCCGTGCTCTCGGTGACCTCGAGCTTGAGCTGCGACGCGGGCACGTCGCCCAGCGCCTTGAGCGTCTCGCGCGCGTCGTCCAGCAGCGCCACCTCGCGCTCCAGCTGCACGCCCGAGACGTTGACGGCGATCTCGCCCTTGAAGCCGATGTCGCGCCAGCGCCGGAGCTGCAACGCGGCCTCGATCAGCGTCCAGCGGCCGATCTCGACGATCTGGCCGCTCTCCTCCGCCACCGGGATGAGATCGCCCGGCATCACCATGCCGCGGGTCGGGTGCGGCCAGCGGATCAGCGCCTCGAAGCCGAGCAGCGTCCGGTCGGACAGCCGCACGACGGGCTGGTAGTGGAGCTGGAACTCGCCTGCCGCCAGACCGCCGGTGATGTTCTCCTTCACCCAGCGCCGTGGCTGCTCGACGAGCTGCTGCGCCGGGTCGAACAGCTTCACATGGCCGGCCCCCGCCGCCTTCGCGCGCGCCAGCGCGCTCTCCGCGGCCGCGAGCAGGTCGTCCGGGCTGAAGTTGCCCTGCCCCGTGAACGCCCAGCCGGCGCTCGCGGTGAGGCGCTGCGGCCCGGCGGAGCCGGTCAGGAAAGGCTCCTCGATGCGCGCCAGCGCCCACTCGGGCACACGGTCGACCAAGGCGCCGGCTTCGATGCGGGCCTCGAACAGCACCGCGAACTGATCCGCCCCGAGCCGCGCGACCACCCGCCCGACGCGCGTCGTGCGGCCGGGGCCGCCGGCCAGGCGGCGCGCGCTCTCGACCAGCACCGCATCGCCAGCGACCACGCCGTGGCTTTCGTTGAAGGCACGGAAATTGTCCAGGCCCACGAGCGCGAGGCCGATCGGCACGCCCGGCACGGGCGCCGCCAGGCGCTGCGCCACCAGTTCCATGAACAGCGCGCGGTTCGGCAATCCGGTCAGCCGGTCGTGCAGCGCATCATGGGCGACCTGCTCGTGCAGGCGCTCGGTATCGCTGATGTCGGTGAGCGAGCCGGCCATGCGGACAGGGCGATCGTCGCGCCGCACGGCGACGCCGCGCGCCAGCAGCGCCCGCGTCTGGCCTCCCTGCGAAAAATGGAGCACATGGTGGAACTGCTGGCTTCGCCCCTGCAGGTGCGCATCGAGATCGGCGCGGAACAGGCCCGCGGCCGGCTCGTCCAGCGGGCGCACGAAGCGGTCGATGCCCTCGTCCACGCCCCGCCCCGCGCCGGCGCCCGCCGAGTCGCCCATCAGCGCCAGCCAGCGCGCCGAGACCTGCAGACGGTCGGCGGCGATGTCCCAGTCCCACAGCCCGTCGTTGGCGCCCTGGGCGGCCAGCGCGTAGCGTTCCTCGCTCACCGTCAGCCGCCGCAGCGCCTCACGCCGGCGGGCCTGGCCGGCGAGCGCCCGTAGGCTTAACGCGGACAGGCTCGCCGCCGTCACGGCCAGCAGCGGATAGGCGAGCGACAGGACCAGGTGCATCTCCTCGAAGGCCCATTGCGCGCCGTACGCCGCGCCGCCGACCAGCACCGCCACCGCGAGCAGTCCGGGCCACAACCGCCCTCGCGCCAGCAGCAGCACGCACAGCAGCGGCAGCGCGAGCAGGGCGGCCAGCTCCGCCAGCGGGGCCCACGACGGCCGCGTCAGCGTGCGGCCGGTCAGGAGGTTGTCGACGACGGTCGCGAGCCGCTCCATGCCCGGCAGCCCCGCATCGAAGGGACTCGGGAAGTGCTCGCCGGCGCCCAGCGCCGACACGCCCACGATCACGATGCGGTTGCGCAGCGCCTCCCCGGGCACCTTGCCGTCGACGAGGTCGGCCATCGACACCGAGGCGAAGGTCCCCGCCGGTCCGTAGTAGTTGATGCCCTGGCGAGACAACAGGTCCAGCGGCACGCGCAGCGTTCCCCACCGCACGTCGCGGCTCCAGCGCAGCGTGGCCTCGGACCAGGGCTGGCGCATCGCGTCGCCGGCGATGCGCAGCGCCAGCGACGGATAGGCCTCGCCGTCCAGCGGCAGCGCGGTCAGGTCGTGGCGCAGGCCGCCGTCGACCTCGCGCTCGGCCTGGACATGGCCCAGCGAGCTGGCCGCCGTCAGCAGCGGCTGCGGCGGCGCATCGGCGCGCTCCGGCGCCAGGGCGCTGCGCGGCGGGCCTTCGGCGCGCATGAAGGCCTGTGCCAGCAGCGCCGGAGACGCGGCCCCACCGGGCGAGGACGAGGGCGAAGGCGAGGACGCCGCGGCCGGCGGCAGCGCGAAGGGCAGCAGCACCGGTGTCCCGCCACGCATCGCCGCCGCGAGCGCGCCATCGCTGTCCGGTTTCGCGTCGAGCAGCAGCAGGTCGACGGCGATCAAGCGCGGCTGGGCGGTCTGCAGCCGCGCGATCGCCTCGGCCAGCAGCGGCCGGCCCGGCGCCATGCCGCCGAAGCGCGCGGCGCTCGCGTCGTCGAAGCGGACCAGCGTGATGGGATACGTCGTCCCGGGCGCGAGCCGGCCGCGCCACTGGGTCTGCGCGTCCTGCACGAGGCCGTCCAGCCGCGCGAGCGGCCCGGCCTGCTGCCGCGAGAGCCACACGAACGCCGCCGCCGCCGTGATCAGCAGCGCGACGATCCCTTGGGCCCAGGCCCAGCGCGACGGCCAGCGCAACGCCATCAGCCCCCCGCCCCGCGGTGCATCGCCGCGAGCTTCGCGGCCCCCCTCATCGGTCGCTTCATCAACCGTTTCATCGTTTGTTTCATCGCGGTCATCATGCCCTAGGCGAAGGCCGGAGCCCGCCCAACACCGCGAGCGCGGACACCGCCGCCTCATCGTTCCAGGGCCACAGCGCCTCCTCGCCCCACGTCCGGATGCGGCCTTGTCCGACAGACCCCTCGCGCGGGCATCCCATAAGGTAGATCAACGGCCGTCGGCCCGCGATGGAGTTCGCCATGCTTCACTTCCTGCATCCGCGCCTGTCGGATCCCCTCCGGGCGCTCCGGCACACGAAGCCTTCCTCACCCCATCACAGCGCCTTGTTCTGGATCGCGCACGCGGCGGTGCTGCTGAGCCTGCTGCTGCTGGCCACCGAGGTCTCGGCCCAACAGGGCGCCGGGCTGCGCGGCCAGTACGACCAGCTTGCGCCACAACTGGCGCGCAGCCCCTTCCAGCGCCCCATCGTGCTGAGTTCCGTCGACGACACCGAGCGCCCCACCGGAGAGATGCACGCGGTCGTCCAGCATCCGTTCGGCACGCTGTCGGGCGCGCTGCGCAATGCCGACGCCTGGTGCGAGCTGCTGACGCTGCCGGCCAACGTGAAGCGCTGCGTCGCCGATGACGAGGCCACCGCGCCCACGACGCTGCACATGGCCATCGGCCGCAAGTTCGACCAGCCGATCGAGGACGCCTACGCGCTGGACTTCCGGTTCCAGGTGCTGGCGGCGCAGCCGCAATACCTGCTGGTCGAGATGAGCGCGAACAAGGGACCGATGGGCACCAGCCACTACCGGCTCACGCTGGAGGCGGTGCCGCTGGACGCGAAGCGCAGCTTCGTGCGGCTGCGCTACGCCTACATGAACAACCTCGCCGCGCGGGTCGCAACCAGTGCCTACCTCGCCACCTCCGGGCGCGACAAGGTCGGCTTCACCGTCGTGGGCAGGGACGACAACGGGCAGCCGCGCTACGTGGGCGGCATCCAGGGCATCGCCGAACGCAACACGATGCGCTACTTCCTGGCCATCGAGTCCTACCTCGACACCCTGCCCGCGCCGGCGGAGCAGCGGCTCGACCGCCGCCTGCGCGACTGGTTCGCGGCCACCGAGCGATACGCACGGCAACTCCGCGAGCAATCGCTCGAGGAATACGTCGCGATGAAGCACCGGGAGGCGCGCAGGCAGGTCGCCGTGGCGCGAGGCGGGTGAGCGGACGAGCGCGTGCGCGGAGGCCGTCCGGCGCGGCGGGCCCTCAGCGCGCGGGCGGCGCCTCGATGCGGCGCGCCGCCCACTGCGCGCCGATCAGCACCGAGGCCATCAGCCACAGCGGCGCCGCGGCGACGCTCGCGGCGGCCAGCAGGCCGAAGCCCAGCGGCATCGCGACGGTCGCGCCGTTGGCCGCCAGCATGCGCAACCCGAGCGCCTGGCCGTGGCGGTCGGGCGGCGTGACCTGGTGCATGGTGGCGAGCACCATCGGCTGCACCGCGCCGAGCGCCAGCCCCAGCACCGCCGACCCGAGCATCAGCCCGAGCGTTCCGGGCAGCCAGGCATAGACGAGCAGCGTGCAGGTCGCGACCGCCATCGCGACGCGCAGGGCCTTCACGTCGTCGATGCGATGGGCCCAGCGCACGATGGCCAGGCGCACCAGCGTCGCGGCGGCCGCGAAGCTGCCCAGCACCAGCCCGATGCTGGAGGCCGAGAGCCCCTTTGCGTGGCCGACCACCGGCACGACGAAGCTGTGGGCATCCCAGCAGGACGACATCGCGACGTTGACGATGAGCAGGTTGCGCAGCCCGGGGTCCTTCAGCAGGTCCCAGGCGGGTCGCGGCTTCGCGCCCGCGGCGGCAGGCGCGGGTGGATGCCGCGGCACGCGGCGCGCGACGGCCCAGGCGGCCAGCGGCAGCAGCGTCGCCAGGACCAGCGCGGCCGTGAAGCCGGCCGTGTCGATGACGATGCCCGTGATCACCGGCGCCAGCGCATTCGACAGCGCCGGGCCGAGCGCGACCCAGCTGAAGACCCGCTTGAGCTGCGAGGCGTCGCGCGCCATCAGGCCGGCCTCGCGCTGGATGGCGACGGCCGCGACGGCGACCGCGCCGCCGCAGGACAGGCAGCCGAACGCCAGCAGCCAGACCCATCCCAGCAGTTGCGCGGCCAGCGCCAGCACGGCGCCGGCCCAGGCCATCGCCACGCCGATGCCCACCGGCCGGTGGAAGCCGTGGCGGTCGGCCAGCCGGCCGGCCCACAGCGACAGGCCCAGCGGCGCGACCGCGAAGAGACTGAGCAGCACGCCGACGAAGCCGCCGCCGTAGCCCTGGTGCAGCACCCAGAGCGTGGCCGTGACCCGTGTCGTCGCCATGCAGGCATGCACCGCGACCAGGGAGGCGATGACGGCCGCGAAACCGGCGTTCAGTCCGGTGTAGCCCCTGGCCCCGGGCGCGTCATCGCGACCGCTCATCTCGCCGGGCCTTCGTCGTCGTCCGCGAGATCCGTGTCGATGCCCGCGTCGATCCCGGTCTCGGCCGGCCTGCCCGTCGCGCCGAGCTTCAGCACGCGCGCGGCCTGGTCCTCGGGCAACGCCTCGACGGACTTCAGTTCTCGGGCCATGACGCGGGTGCGCCGCTCGGCGAGTTCGATGTTGTTGCTGGCCTCGTCCAGCTTCTTCTTCGTCTTGGCCAGCACGTCACCGAATTTCCCGAACTCGGTCTTGACGGCGCGCAGCACGTCCCACACCTCCGCCGACCGCTTCTCCAGGGCGAGCGTGCGGAAGCCCATCTGCAGGCTGGAGAGCGTCGCCAGCAGCGTCGTCGGACCGACCAGCATCACCTTGTGCTCGCGCTGCAGCGCCTCGGTCAGCCCGGGGCGGCGGAGCGCCTCGGCGTACAGGCCCTCGGTCGGCACGAACAGCAGCGCGAAGTCGGTGGTGTGCGGCGGGCCAAGATACTTCTCCCGGATCGACCGGGCCTCCAGCCGGAGCCGCGTCTCGATCGCGCGACCGGCGAGCTCCGCCGCGGGCGCGTCGGCGCGCTCCTGGGCCTCGAGCAGGCGCTCATAGTCCTCACGCGGGAACTTGGCGTCGATCGGCAGCCAGATCGGCTGGCCGTCGTCGCGCTGCCCAGGGAGCCGGAGCGCGAATTCGACGCGTGCGCCGGTCCCCGGCACGGTCTCGACGTTGGACGCGTACTGCTCCGGCGTGAAGACCTGCTCCAGCAGTCCGGCGAGCTGCACCTCGCCGAAGATGCCGCGCGTCTTCACGTTGGTCAGCACCCGGTTCAGCGAGCCGACGTCGCGCGCCAGCGATTGCATCTCGCCGAGTCCCCGGTAGACCTGCTCCAGCCGCTCGGCGACCTGCCGGAAGCTGTCGCCCAGCCGCTGTTCCAGCGTGGCGTGCAGCTTCTCGTCGACGGTGGCGCGCATCTGCTCCAGCTTCCTCTCGTTGTCCTGCTGGATCGCCTGCAAGCGCGACTCCACGCTGCGGCGCGTCTCGGCCAGGCCCGCCTCGTTGCGCTGGGCGAGCGCCTGCAGCTGCTCGGTCAGCACCGTCGTCATGCGCGACGCGGCGGCATCCTGCGCCTCGCGCGCGCGCGCCGCCTGCTGGGCCAGCGCCTGCTGGAACTGGGTCAGCGTCGCCAGCGTCTCCTGGCGCAGCCCGGCATTGCCACGGCTCATCTCATCGCGCAGCGCGCGTTCCAGCCGCTCGAGGCGTTCGCCCGACTGCTGCAGCAACGGCCCGAGCGACTCGCCGGGGTCGCCTCCGGCCGGCCGCCGCAGCAGGAGCACCACGAGCACGACCAGCAACAGCAGGAGCAGGCACAGGACCGCGAGTGCGGCCACCATCGACGCGGGCAGGTTCATGCGCCCGATTCTCTCAACGCTTGAGCACCTCGGGATTCAAGGCCGTCGGCGGCACGCCGCCGGTCAGCGCCGCGATCAGGTTGTCGATGGCCAGGTCGCTCATCGCGCGCCGCGTGGCGATGGTCGCGCTCGCGATGTGGGGCGTGAGCACGACGTTCTCGCAGGCGAGCAGGTCCGGATGCACCGTGGGTTCGCCCTCGAACACGTCCAGCCCCGCGGCGGCGATGGTGCCGGCCCGGAGCTCGGCGGCCAGCGCCGCGTCGTCGACAACGCCGCCGCGCGCGATGTTGGTCAAGGTCGCCGTCCTCTTCATCAGGCGCAGCTCGCGTTGTCCGATCAGGTGGTGCGAGGACGCGCTGTAGGGCACGACGATCACCAGGTGGTCCGCGCGCTTCAGAAGCTCGTCCTTCTCGACCCATTGCGCGCCCAGCGGACCTTCCTGATCGGCCGGCAGCCGCGAACGGTTGTGATACAGCACCGGCATGCCGAAGCCCAGGTGGCCGCGCTTCGCGATGGCCGCGCCGATGCGCCCCATGCCGAGCACCCCCAGGGTCGCGCCGTGCACATCCGCGCCGGCGAACATGGTGACCGACCACTGCTTCCACTCGCCGCGGCGCAGGAAGTGTTCGCTCTCGGTGATCCGGCGGGCGGTCGCCATCATCAGCGCGAAGCCGAAGTCGGCGGTGGTCTCCGTCAGCACGTCCGGCGCGTTCGTCACGACGACGCCGCGCGCGGTGCAGGCCGGCACGTCGATGTTGTTGTAGCCGACGGCCATCGTGCAGACAGCCTGGAGCTGCGGGCAGGCGTCGAGCAGCTTCGCGTCGATCCTGTCGCCGCCGGCGATGTACGCGCCGGCCTTGCCCTGCAGGCGCCGGATCAGCTCTTCCTGCGACCAGCCGGTGTCGCTGTCGTTCGTCTCGACCTCGAAGTGCGGGCGCAACCGGTCGACGATGTCGTCGAAGGTCTTGCGGGCCACCAGGACGCTGGGCTTGCTCATGGACGATGCTCCTTGCAGGGAATCGTCAACTGTATGCAGCCCGGGCACGCACCGCCGCCATCCCGGCGACGGCGCAGCCGAGGATCGCCCAAGGCGTGCGGGCGGGGTGCGCTTCAGGCGTGCGGGCCGGGCGAGCTTCAGACGTGCGCCGGGAAGGCGAAGGCGCCGGTGCCCCTCTCCGCTCAATCGCCTCCGCACGCTCGGCATTCGCTTCGAGGGGCACCGGCGCCTTCGCCTTCCCGGAACCGGGGACTGCCGGCAGCGGGGGGGGCTATTCGTGGAAACGGGTGAAGGCGGCGACCGGGTCGCGCTCGGTGACCAGCGTGTTCTCCACGGCCGACGGATCCGCGTAGCCCAGCGACATGCCGCAGACCACCTGCTGCTGCGAAGACAGGCCGAGCTCCTCGGCAATGACGCGATGGAACTGGGTGAACGCCGCCTGCGGGCAGGTGTGCAGGCCGCGGCCGCGCGCGGCGACCATCAGGTTCTGCAGGAACATGCCGTAGTCCAGCCAGCTGCCCTGCTGCATCACCCGGTCGATGGTGAACATCAGGCCGACCGGCGCATCGAAGAAGCGGTAGTTGCGGCCGTGCTGCTCATGCATGCGCAGCTTGTCGCCCTTGGTGATGCCCAGCAGCCCGTACAGGTCCCAGCCGACCTTGCGGCGGCGGTCGATGTAGGGCGACACCCACTCGCGCGGGTAGTAGGCGTACTCCTCGACATGGGTCGCGAGTTCCTCGGGGTCGTCGTAGACCGCCTGGATGCGGGTCACCAGCCGCTCCTTGGCCGCGCCGGTCAGCACGTGGACCTGCCAGGGCTGCGTGTTCGTGCCCGACGGCGCACGGGCCGCGACGGCCAGCAGCTCCTCGATCAACGCGCGCGGCACCGGCGTCGGCAGGAAGGCGCGCATCGAATGCCGCGTCACGATCGCGGTCTCGACCGCGGCGGACTGTTCCGGGGTGGGCGCGAGGAAGGGGTCGGGCAGGCTCATGGCATCTCCAGCGCGCGGAGCGCCTTCAGGTAGGGATCGGGCAGCGCCGCCACCGGGCGGCGCGTCTGGCGGTCGACATACACGTGCACGAAATGGCCGCGCGCCGCGCACAGCGGTTCGCCCTCGGCGAACAGGCCGATGTCATAACGGACGCTGGAGCGGCCCCGCTTCGCCACCCGCATGCCGGCCTCGACCTGCTGCGGGAAGGCCAGCGAGGCGAAGAAGTTGCAATGGGTCTCGACGACCAGGCCGATGACCTCGCCATGGTGGAGATCCAGCGCGCCCTGCTCGATCAGGTAGCGGTTCACCGCCGTGTCGAACAGGCTGTAGTAGACGACGTTGTTCAGGTGGCCGTAGACGTCGTTGTCCATCCAGCGCGTCGGCACCGGGAGGAAGCGGGCGAAAGCCTCGCGCGGCTCGGGCGCGGAGCGCGCCTCGGCGGACGCCGGGGCGGCGGAAGCGGTGCGGTCGTCGGTCATGACGCCGATTCTTCCACCGCCGCCCGGGGTCAGGTGTCGCCAGGGCTACTGGAGAGGCTCCAACACCGTGTTGCCGCCCTGCCAGTCGGACGGGACGACGTCGAGCAGCTTCAGCAGCACCCGCTCCTTCCCGACCTTGACGCCGTAGTGGCGCTGGAGGACCGATTCGGCGATCAGTTCGCCCGGACGGAAGACGCGCTCTTCGCCCGTGCCGACCTGGACGACCCGCAGATGCCCTTCCACGACCCAGCCGAAGCGCGGGTACGGATGATGATGCTCCGGCAACGGTGTCGCATCGGCGATCTCCAGACTCTGGACGATGGCCCTGTAGGGCTCGGGCCAACTCAGCCGCTGGCCGGTCCAGGTGCGCTCGATCCGGCGCGCATCGGCGATCATCCGGGCCTTCTCCGCCTCCGGGATCGGTGGCAGGGTGCTGGTCGCGGGCGCGTGGAGCGCGGCGCATCCGTGATTGGCGACGGGAGGAATGACATCGGTCGGGAACATGCGTGATCCAGGAGTGGCAAATCGCGTCAGTGTTCCCGCCACCGTGCCCAGGCATGCGCCGCCGCTTCCAGTGTCCGCATCTGCACCTCGACAGTGACATCCAGATCCTCGCCATAGCCGCCGGCCATGCTCAGCGCCACCGGAATACGTCGTTCGAACAGCGCATCCAGCACCCGCCGGTCGCGGCGCAGCAGGCCGTCCGCGCTGAGCTTGAGACGGCCGAGCCGGTCGCCCTCGTGCGGATCGGCCCCGGCCAGGTAGAAGGCCAAGCCCGGTGGCCGGTCCGCCGTCCGCCGCCAGACGTCGTCGAGCGCCTGGTCCAGCGCGTCGAGGTAGACCGCATCGCCGCAGGCATCCGGCAGGCCGACGTCGAGGTCGCTCGCCTCCTTGCGGAACGGGAAGTTCTTCTCCCCGTGGATCGACAGCGTGAACACGGTGTCGTCGTCCCGGAAGATGCTCGCGGTGCCGTTGCCCTGATGGACGTCCAGGTCGACGACCAGCACCCGCAGCCCGGGGCGCTCCGGATGCCGGCGGTGCCACTCGGCCTGCATCAGCCGCGCCGCGACCGCCACGTCGTTGAAGACGCAGAACCCGCTGCCCTTGTCCGCATACGCATGGTGCGTCCCGCCCGCCAGGCTGGCGGCCACGCCCTCCTCCAGGGCGGCGCGGGCGGCGGCAATGGTCGCGCCGACCGAACACAGGGAGCGGCGCGGCAGGCCCGGCGCCCAGGGGAACCCGATCTCGCGCTGCGCCGCGGCGCTCAGCGTACCGTGCAGGACGGCGTCGATGTAGTCCGGCGTGTGGACCAGCGCCAACGCCTCGACCTCTGCCGCCTCCGCCACCCGGGGGCGCATCGCGCCCGGCTCTCGCTCCACCCGTTCGCGCAGCATCTGGTACTTGGATTGAGGGAACCGGTGGCCCGGCGGGAGCGCCAGCGTCAAATGGTCGTAATGGAAGGCGAGCATGGTGGGCACGCTAGCAGAGCGGCGCCAGCCTTGCTGCCAAGCCGCCCCCCGGCATGCGAACCAGATTTTGCTGCGATGCACAAAAAGTGCTTGCAATCAATGGTGCCGGTCCTATACTGAATCCATGCTGCACCGCAACAAACGCGCAGCGACGGCGCTCAGCCTGCCGCGTTTTCCCTGGCTGACCTCATTTCTCAAGGAGATTTCGCATGCTGACTGCTGACCAAGTGATCGACCAACAAAAGAACCTGCAAGCCTCGTGGTTCGGCCTGACCGCCAAGGCCTTCGAAGGCTATGAAAAGCTGGTCGAACTGAATCTGCAGGTCGCCAAGACCGCCCTGGGCGAAGTGGCCGAGACCTCGCAGCAGGTCATCTCCGTCAAGGATCCGCAGGAGTTGCTGGCCCTGCAGACCGCGCTGCTGCAACCGTCGGCCGAGAAGGCCGTCGCCTACAGCCGCCACGTGTACGACATCGTCACCGCGACCTCCTCGGAATTCGTCAAGCTGGCCGAGTCCCAGGTGGCCGACGCGCAGGTCAAGTTCGGCGCCGTCGTCGACAACGCCACCAAGAACGCTCCGGCTGGCACGGAAAATGCTGTTGCTTTGGTGAAGTCGGCGGTTGCCGCGGCCAACAACGCTTACGAAAGTCTGCACAAGGCCGCCAAGCAAGCCTCCGAGATCGCGGAATCCAATTTCAACGCCGTGACCAGCACGGCGGTGAAGGCAACCCAGACCGCCACCCGCGGCGCCAAGCGCGCCGCCGCCTGAGCGGGACCCGTTGCCGTATCGGTTGTCTCCTCGGTACCCAAGGAAGTCAAGCTTCCCAAGTGCCCTTCAAGCCCAGCTTCATGCTGGGCTTTTTTTCGCCGGTACGGATCGTGGGCGGCCGAGAGCGGCGAGGCGCTCGTCCGCGAACGCCGATGCGGCCGTCTAGGTGCCGCCCCACTCGGCATCACGGGCACCGCGGCGGTGCTCCGGTGATCGCACGAATGCCCGGGTGACGGGCGCGTGAGGTGCGCGTCAGGATGCCGCGATCAGTCCGCGGCGGTCGGCGCGGCGGAAGCGGCCGCCTCGGACGATGCTGGCGGCGAAGCCGGCGCCTTCCCGGCGGCGAAGGTCGCGTACTGGTCCGCGACATCGCGCAGGACGCCCTGCACGGTGAACTCGCGCAGCGCATCGCGGTCGTACATCGGGTAACGCGGCAGCCCGATCGTCATCATCAGGAAGCCCATCGTGCGCACCGACATCTGGTCGCACATCGTGCGGATCGCCGTCTCGCCGGGTTCGAAGCCGGCCGGCGCGCAGGCCGCGACCCGCTCCCGCATCAGACCCAGCAGCCGGTTGTAAACAGGCTGCTGCGCCTGGCCGATCTCCTCGAGCGTGCCGGTCTGCGTCAGCGACATGTAGATCATGCGGAACTGCTCCGGATGCCGCTCCCAGAAGTCGAGCAGGCAGCGTGTGTGCGCCTCCAGCACCTTGCGCGCGCCGCGCTGGTCCTTGGAGGCATCGAGCAGCTCGTCGGTCAGGGCCTCGAACACTTCGATCCAAAGCCCGTCCAGCAGGGCCTTCTTGCTCTCGAAGTAACTGTAGATCGCCATCGTGGAGATGCCCAGCTCCTGCGCCAGGCGGCGCATGCTGAGCGCCTCGACGCCCTCGTCGCGGTAGATCTTGCGCGCGCGTTCCAGCATCTCGCGCTTCAGCGCGGCCATTTCGGCCGGACCGCGACGCAGCCGGGGCCGTTCGCGCTCGGGGTCCTGATCGTGGTGTCGCACGGCGTTCCTGTCCCTAAAAGTTATTGTCGGCGTACGTTATCTCATAGCGCCGGTCACGTTAAATACTCCCGAACCCTCGCCACGGTGGCTGACGACGCTATGCGTACGCGTACGACAATATGTGCAAACGGCGTGCCCGCGCCTTTCAAAGCGGGTTTCCCCTTTGCAAAGAGTCCGTCATGTTCGACCGCCTGTCCGTGGGCGCCAAGCTCAGCCTGGCCTTCTTCTCCGTCCTGCTGATCACTGCCCTGCTGGGCGGCGTGGCCCTGTTCCAGCTGGGCCGGGTCAACGACACCGCCACCGACATGGCCGCCAACTGGCTGCCTTCGTCCCGCGCGGCGCAGGCGGTCAACCAGGAAGTCACGCGGCTGCGCACCCGGGAGTACCGGCTGCTGCTGTCCGAGGGCAAGGCGCGCGCCAGCTATGCCGGCAAGCTCGAACAGGGTCGCCAGGCCATCGAGCAGCGGCTGAAGGCGTATGAGCCGCTGGTGTCCTCACCGGCCGAGGGCGAGAAGCTGCGCCAGATCCGCGCCCTGTGGACGACCTATGCCGCTGACGACGCCAAGCTGGCCGAAGCAGCCCTGGGCGGCGACGAGGAGATGGCCCGCCGCCTGCTGGCCGTCGACAGCCTGCCGACCTACGAGGCGTTGGGCAAGGCGGTGGACGAACTGGTTGAGCTCAACACCGCCGGCGCCGACGCCGCCGACGCGCTGGGCGACGAAATCTACGCGCGCAGCCGCTGGATGATCGGCGGGATGACGCTGCTGGCCATCGCGATCGGCGCGGTGCTGGGGCTGGTCATCACGCGCGGCATCACGCGGCCGCTGGCCGAGTCCGTCGTGATCGCCGAGGCGGTCGCCTCGGGTGACCTGACGCGCACGCTGCGGGTGCGCGGCGGCGACGAGGTGGCGCAACTGCAGACCGCGTTGATGCGCATGGTCCGTCAACTGCAGGCCGTGGTGGCGCAGGTGCGCGACGGGGTCGAGTCGGTGTCGAGCGCTTCCTCGCAGATCGCCGTCGGCAACCAGGACCTGTCGGCGCGGACCGAGCAGACGGCTTCCAACCTCGAGGAAACGGCATCGAGCATGGAGCAGCTCACCGGCGCGGTCGGCCAGTCGGCCGACACGGCGCGCCAGGCCAACCAGTTGGCGGGTAGCGCGGCCGAAGCCGCCACCCGCGGCGGGCATGTCGTCGGACAGGTGGTGGCGCGGATGCAGGAGATCAGCAGTTCGTCGACCCGCATCGCCGACATCATCGGCACGATCGACGGCATCGCCTTCCAGACCAACATCCTGGCGCTGAACGCGGCCGTCGAGGCGGCGCGCGCCGGCGAGCACGGCAAGGGGTTCGCCGTGGTCGCGTCCGAGGTCCGCACGCTGGCGCAACGCAGCGCCGAGGCGGCCAAGGAGATCAAGACGCTGATCAACCGCTCGGTGGAGACGGTGGAGGCCGGCACGTCGGACGTCGCCGAGGCGGGCCGCACGATGGACCAGATCGTCCAGGGCGTGCGGCGCGTGACCGACCTGATGGGCGAGATCGCCGCGGCCGCCACGGAGCAGCGCGACGGCATCGCGCAGGTCAACCAGGCGGTGGCGAACCTAGACCAGATGACGCAGCAGAACGCCGCGCTGGTCGAGGAGTCGACGGCCGCCTCCGGCTCGCTGCGCGAGCAGGCGCAGCGGCTGTCCGAGGTCGTGTCGGTGTTCAAGGTCGCCTGACTGCCGACGCCGCTTCGCTCGGTGCATTCTCACTCCCTCTCCCGCTTGCGGGAGAGGGGGGGGTGAGGGCCAGCGGACGCGGCAGTAGACAAGCGCCGGGCATACTGCGCCCTCATGGCCACCCGCACCCCGATCTTCTTCGCCAACGCCGCGGAATTCCGCGCCTGGCTCGACGAGCACGCCGCCACGGCCACCGAGGTCCTGGTCGGCTTCCACAAGCGCGCCACGGGCGAGCCCAGCCTGGCCTGGCCGGAATCGGTCGACGAGGCGCTGTGCCACGGCTGGATCGACGGCGTGCGCACGCGCATCGACGACAAGCGCTACAAGATCCGCTTCACGCCGCGCAAGGCAGTGTCGATCTGGAGCGCCGTGAACATCGGTCGCGCCGAGGCGCTGATCCAGGAAGGCCGGATGAAGCCGTCCGGCCTGGCGGCCTTCGAGCGCCGGCAGGAGGAACGCTCGCGCGTCTATTCGTTCGAGCAGCCCAAGGAACTGGTGGAGCTCTCACCGTCGCACGAGGTGATCTTCATGCGCAACGCCCAGGCCTGGGCCTTCTTCCAGGCGCAGCCGGACGGCTACCGCCGCACCTGCATCTGGCACATCCTCAGCGCGAAGAAGCCCGAGACCCAGCTCGCGCGCCTGGACAAGCTGATCGAGGCGAGCGCGCGCGGCGAACGGCTCTGAGTTCGCCGGCCTGAAGAGCAGGTCGGACCGACGGACAGGTTGCCCCGAGCAACCACTGACCAGACCTCCCCATCACCCGGAGTTCTGATCTTGCGAACCTGCTCTTCTCCCGCCTCGTGGCGTCGCGCCGCGGTGGCGGCGATCGTTCTTTGCGCATCGAGTGCGGCGCTGGCGGAGTCCTCGTCCGCCTCGCCACCGCAAGCAGCGCAGCCGACCGAATGGAAACAGTGGAACGGCCGCTACTACCGACTCGAAGCCGATGGCCACCTCAGTTGCTACAACAACGGAAGCAGGCGCTCGGATTGCACCGCGAGCTTCCCTGATCCAGCGAAGCAGAAGCCCTTGAGCTGCAACTCCTTGAGCTGGCGCGATGACGACGGCCGAAAGGTCACCGGCTACGAAAAACCGGGGCATTGGTGCAACACCGCCTACGCCAACCTATTCGCCGAGTGGAAGAGCTACAAGCCTCTTGGCTTCGACATGCAGCTCGCCACGACGCCGCGCGGGGATGTGATGTGCAGGTCCGCCGACGGCACGACCTGCTCGCCTAGCGACGCCCCCGTCGCCACGGCGCAGATCGATCCGCTGGTTTGCGGAAAGATCTACAAGCGACGCACAGGCGGTTCCAGCACCGGTTATGACGATTCCGCGCACTGGTGCAGGTCGCTGGAACTGCTTGTCCATTCAGCCGATCCGCTCGCGTACAAGAGCGTCGTGAGGGGCAGTGCCGCCAGGCTCAGCCTGCCCGTCGATCACTTGAATCTCACGGATCGACCCGCCTGGATCGTGCGCTTCCAGACCCCCGAAGCCCCCTCCGGCACTCGCTTTTTCGGGAACATTCTTACCTTCAGGCTCCTTGATGCCGATCCCACCAGATGGCTTCCCGATGAGCGTCGGCAAGACGTCAGGCACATGACATCGATCCAACTCAGATCGTCAAGGGGAAGCGCCAACTACATCGCGAACGCGCCGTTCGCTGACGTGCATGTGAGCCGAGATGTTCATTTCGACGCCCGGCATCGCGGGACCTTGGCGATCCGCATGAACCCGGATGGCAGCTCGACTTTCTATCAGGCTGCGGGCTGGCCCGATGACATCTTGACGGACGCCTTCGCCCTGAAAGCGGCGAATGGCGCTGTGTTGGATGAGGCAGGCGCCGATCTACCCCCTTGGCCTGTCCATAGGTCCGTGCTCGAAATCAAGGCCATGGAAGGAAACACGTGGCAGGACCTCGGCCCCGAGGCGGGCTACGTGAAGGAACTCCTGGTCGTCCGCAAGCGTCCAGGACCCGCGCGGTGATGCTCACCGCGTCTTCCCCGCGATCTTCCTCCTGATCTCCGGCAGCATCGCCGTCGCGACCTCGCGCCCCAGCGCGATCGCGCGGCGGCGGGTGCTGAAGTCCGAGCCGCTGAAGCCGTCCAGCTTGGGCCGCAGCACCACGTCCGCGCCCTGCAGCTCGTACTGGTTGATCGACTTGCCCATGATCGAGAAGGTCTGCAGCAGCATGCGCATCGCGTCGCCGGGGATCTTGGGATCGGGCGGCTCGCCGATGTCGACGGCGAGGACGAACTCCGCCCCCATCTGCTTGGCGAAACGCACCGGCACCGGCGCCACCAGGCCACCATCGACATACTCGCGGTTGCCGATCTTCACCGGCTGGAACACCGCCGGCACCGCGCTGGACGCGCGCACCGCGGTGCCCACGTCCCCCTGGCGGAACAGGATCGGCGAACCGTCGCCCAGGTCCGTCGCCACGATGCCCAGCGGCAGCGGCAACTGCTCCAGGGCGCGGCCGCCGGTCATCTGGCGGACGTACTTCGCCAGCGCCTCGCCGCGGATCAGGCCGCGCATCGGGAAGGTCCAGTCGGTGATGGCGCCCTCGTCCATCTGCTCGGCCACCGTCTGCAGCTCCTTGCCCGTGCGGCCCGCCGCGTACAACGCGCCGACCAGGCTGCCGGCCGAGGTGCCGCAGACCAGATCGACCTTGATCCCGTTCTCCTCCAGCACCTGGATCACACCGATGTGCGCGAAGCCGCGCGCGGCCCCGCCGCCCAGCGCCAGGCCCACGCGCGGCGGCTTGGGCACGGGCTTGGGCGTGACCGGCGTCGGCAGCTCGGGGTCGGGCGTTGTCACCACCGGCGGCGGCGACGCGGACGGCGTGAAGGTCGAACAGGCGCCCAATGCGCTCAGCCCCAGCGCGCCGGCGGCGGTCAGCCAGCGGCGGCGGGAAGGCAACGCGGGCACGGCAGGCCCAGGCTTGGTAAGGTCGCGGTCGTCTCGGGACATGGCGCGGGATTCTAGGGAAGCTCTGTAGCCCTCCTGTTGCAGCGCGCACGCACAATCGCGGCCCGGAAAATGAAGCCCCACCGCCGAGGCACGACCCTTGAGACGCGACACGCGCGGCGAGGCCGCGGCAACGAGGCCGGCCCCTCGCATCAGGAGAGCACATGAGTGGAAAGAGCGCGCTGCGGCGCTGGACCGCGCGGGCCTTGATCGGCCTGCCCTTCCTGCTGGTCGCGCTGGCGATCGCGGCCTGGGCCTGCGTGCGCGCCAGCCTGCCGCAGCTGGACGGCGACGCCGAGATCCCCGGCCTGGGCGCGCCGGTCAGCCTGGGCCGCGATGCGCTGGGCACGCTGGTCGTCGAAGGCCGCACCCGGCTGGACGTCGCCCGGGGCCTGGGCTTCGCGCATGCGCAGGAACGCTTCTTCGAAATGGACCTGACGCGCCGCTCGGCCGCCGGGGAGCTGTCGGCACTGTTCGGCGCCAAGGCGCTCGAACGCGACCGCACACGACGCGTCCACCGGCTGCGCGCGCGCCTGACCGAGCGTTTCGAAGGACTCTCCGGCGAGGACCGGCTGCTGCTGCTCGCCTACGCGGAAGGCGTGAACGCCGGGCTCCAGTCCTTGCCGATGCGCCCGTGGCAGTACCTGCTGCTGCGCGCCAAGCCGCAGGAATGGACGCCGGTCGATTCGCTGCTCGTGATCTCGGAGATGTACTTCATGCTGCAGTCGAGCAGCTTCGACGCGGGCTTCGATCGCGCCCAGCTGCGCGAACGCGCCGGCGACGTCGTCTTCGACTGGCTCAGCCCGCGCGGCGGTCGCTGGGACGCGGCGCTCGACGGCAGCCAGCTGCCGTCGCCGGCGATGCCGACCGCCGAGCAGCTCGACGTCAGCCGGCACGCCGCGGCGCCGGTCTCCCCGCCGTCGACGCCCGCGTCCACGCCGGCCTCCGCGTCGACGAGCCTGGAGACGGTCCCGGCGCGCTTCGCCGCGGACGAGGCGTCGAGCAAGGCGTCGCCCGAGTCCTCGCTGATCGGCAGCAACAGCTGGGCCGTGGCCGGCTCGCGCTCGACGCACGGCGGCGCGATCCTGGCCGACGACATGCACCTGGGCCTGGGCGTGCCCGGCATCTGGTACCGCGCCCAGTTCCAGATCGGCGCCGGCCAGGGCGGCCAGCGCGCCGCCGGCGTGACGCTGCCGGGACTGCCGGCGATGGTGGTCGGCTCCAACGGTGCCGTCGCCTGGGGATTCACCAACGCCTACGGGCAGTGGTTCGACTGGATCGAGGTGCCGGCCGACGCGAAGGTCACGACGCGCACCGAAACGCTGGAGGTCCACGGCGGTCCGCCGGTGACGATGACGGTGGACGAGCTGGACGGCGCGCCGATCGTGGTCGTCGAAGGCCAGCGCCGTTTCGCGCTGCACTGGATCGCGCATCAGGGCGCGGCCTACAACCTCGAACTCGACCGCATGCTGCAGGTGCGCCATGTCAGCGATGCGCTGGCGCTGGCGCAGCGCGCCGGCATGCCGCACCAGAACCTGATCGCCGCCGATCGCGACGGCCAGATCGGCTGGACCATCGCCGGCCGGCTGTGGGCGCAGCCCGGGCTGCCGGACAACTACGGCCGCTTCGTCGCGCCGTCGGCGATGCGGCGCGACTGGCTCGATCCCGACCGCGCGCCGCAGGTGCTGTCGCCCGCGCAGGGGCAGTTGTGGACCGCCAACAACCGCCAGCTCGACGGCGCGCCGGGCGAGTTGCTCGGCGACGGCGGCTTCGACCTGGGTGCCCGCGCGCAGCAGATCCGCGACCGGCTCTCGGCCCGCGAGAAGCACGACGAGGCCTCGATCGGCGCGATCCATCACGACGACGAGGCGCGCTTCATGAAGACCTGGGCGGCGCGCATGCTCGCCGCCTCGCGCACCGATGCCGGCGCGAATCCGACGCACAAGGCCTTCGTCCAGTTGCTGGAGAACTGGAACGGCCGCGCCGACGCCGACTCGGCCGCCTACCGCCTGGTCCGCCAGGCCCGGCTGAGGGTGCTGGACACCCTCTGGGACGCATGGACGCACCCCGCGCTGGGTGACCGGCAACAGGATCCCGCGCGCCGCATGCGCTGGCGCAACCAGTTCGAGTACAGCGCCGCGCGCGCGGTCGACGAGCGCCCGCCGCACCTGCTCCCCGCCGCGTTCGCGAGCTGGGATGCACTGCTGCTGGCCGAGCTGGACGCGGCGGCCAGGGAAGCTGCGCCGGACGGCAACCTCGGCGGCGCGACCTGGGGCGCGCAGAACGCGAGCCGCATCCAGCATCCGCTGGCCAAGGCGATCCCGGCGCTGTCGCGCTGGCTGGACATGCCGTCCGTGCCGCAGTCGGGCGACAGCAACCTGCCCCACGTGGCGGGGCCGGCCTTCGGCCAGTCGGAGCGGCTGGTCGTGTCGCCGGGCCGCGAGGAGCAGGCCTGGCTGTCGATGCCCGGCGGCCAGAGCGGTCATCCGATGTCGCCGTTCTACGGCGCGGGGCATCAGGACTGGGTCGACGGCAAACCCACGCCGCTGCTGGCGGGGCCGGTGATCCACCGCATCACGGCGCATCGGGATTGAAAGGCGGCAGGCAGGTCCGGGACGGAGCGCCCCGCCGACGTCGCCCTCAGGCCGGCGGCGGCACGTTGAAGACCTGGCGCAGGTAGGCCAGGAAGGTCTGGTCCTCGCACATGGTCTTGCCGGGGCTGTCGGACAGCTTGGCCACCGGCTGGCCGTTGACGTGGGTCAGCTTGATGACGATGTTCAGCGTCGGCAGGCCCACGTCGTTGCTGAGCTTGGTGCCGATGCCGAAGCCCAGCTGGACGCGGTCCGCGAAATGGCGGTATAGCGCCAGCGCCTTCGGCATGTCGAGCGCGTCGGAGAACACCAGCCGCTTGGTGTTGGCGTCGATGCGCAGCCGGTCGTAGTGGGCCAGCGCCTTCTCGCCCCATTCGACCGGATCGCCCGAGTCGTGTCGCAGCCCGTCGAACAGCTTGGCGAAGTACAGGTCGAAGTCGGCCAGGAAGGCGTCCATGCCGATGACGTCGGTCAGCGCGATGCCCAGGTCGCCGCGGTATTCCTGCACCCAGTCCTCGAGCGCGGCCTTCTGGTGGTCGCGCAGCCGCACGCCGGTGGCCTGGTAGGCCTGCAGGTACTCGTGCGCCATCGTGCCGATCGGCACGAGGCCGAGCTCCTTGGCCAGCAGCACGTTGGAGGTACCGCGGAAGGTCTCCGGCAGCTCGTCGCGCAGCGTGCGCAGCACCTCCTCGTGCCAGGCGCCGGAGAAGCGCCGGCGCAGGCCGAAGTCGAAGAAGAGGAAGGGATGGCGGCGCGGCGCCTCGTCGCGCGAGAACGCGCGGATGGCCTCGATCTTCTGCGCCAGCCGACGCCGGCCTTCCGCGATCGCCGCGGCCTGGTCGAAGCGCCGGAAATACAGCTCGTTGACCATCGCCAGCACGAAGATCTCGAAGCCCATCACATGGACCTGCGGGCCGCGCACGACGATCTCGAGCTTCTCGCCGTCGGCGCGCACCGAGATGAAGGCGCGCTGGAAGCGGAAGATGCGCAGCAGGTCGATGAAGTCGGGCTTCATGAAACGCAGCGCGCCCAGGTACTCGAGCTCGTCGAGGCGGAAGGTCAATCCGCAGAGGTGGTCGATCTCGCGTTCCAGGTCCGCGACCAGCTCCGCGAGCGGGTACTGCGGCGTGTTGCGGCAGGCGAAGCGGTATTCGGCCTGCGCCTGCGGATGGCGATGCAGCATCGCCTGCCACATCGTGAACTTGTAGAGATCGGTCTCCAGCAGGCTGCGGATGACCGGGGCGGCGGCGTCGGGACGGCTCATGGGCGGGCACTGTACTCGTTGGCTGCGCGATGATCGGGGCCTGCGACCTCAAGCCCTTGCGCCTCGACCCGTGATCCCACGAGCCTCCTCCCTTCGCCGAGCCGCCGCCGCGCTGGCGTTCGCCGCCGCGAGCGCCCACGCGCAGATCCCCGTGGCCATCGAGCAGCCGCCCAAGCCGGAGGCCGCCATGAGGATGGTCTACGGAGGCAACACCTGGCGCCACGAACGCGTCGCCGCCTTCTTCGGCGGCCGCTCGCCGGTGCTGCGCGCGGAGATCCGCGAGGTCTTCCGCCAGCGCTATGTCGAGTCCGACGTCGACAAGCTGATGCTGGTCTACCAGCTGACGCCCGGACCGCGGGACCAGTTCCGCTGCGCGGCCTGCGTGCCGGCGCTGGGCGCCGCCGTGCTGGCCGCCGACGCGGCGGGACGCTGGAAGTTGAGCGCCAAGGGCCTGCTGCTGATGCCCGGCTCGCCGGGCGCCGGCGATGAGGACCTGCAATTGCTGCAGATCGCCGACGACCGCTGGGTCCTGCGCAGCCGCCGCTACGACGTCGACCGCGGCCGCGAGAGCCGCAGCGAGCGGCTGGTGCTCGAGCGCGACGGGGAATTGCAGGTCGGCGCAGAACTCGGCTTCGACGACAAGCCCGGCCCGCTGGCCTGCGGCGCGAGCGCGGCGCCGCAGACCTCGGGCGTCAGCGCGCTGAGCCCGGGCCGCGGCCCGCGCGTGGAGATCGTCCTGCGTTTCAACGAGGGCGCCTGCGCCTCGCTGCGACAGGTGGTGCAGCGCACACGGATGACGCTGATCGACGGACGTTTCCAGCTGGAACCGGATGCGCCCGAGCGGGATGACGATGACGCGCCGACGGCGGCAGCGGCCGCGGCTTCCAAGCGCTGATCCTTCTGATCAGCGAGCCTGGCGGTCGTCGGCGACGGTCGGCGGCAGAAGTTGTCATGCGCCTACACGCTGTCAATTGCACCAAGTGCAGCATCATCCCTCAAGAAGGACGCTCACTTGTTCGCCTCCATGCCGTCTCGACTCGCCATGCTTCTCGCCGCCGCCAGCGGCATGTCTTCAGCCTTCGCAGGCGCAGCGCCTTCCGAATGGAGAGAGTGGCGAGGTGCCCACTATCGGATCGAGGCCGACGGCAACCTGAGTTGCTACAGCGAAAACGGCCGCAACTGCAAACGGGGTGCGCACGTCGTCGTCGACGACACCAAGGCCGTGCCGTTGGTCTGCGGCCGCGCCCACCGGGCAGTATGGCCTTCGACGGGGTATGAAAAGCCGGGCCATTGGTGCAACGTCGCCCATGCCAACCTCTTCGCCGTCTGGCACGACTACACCTTGCTGGGACACCGCGGAGAACTCTCCAAGAACGCTCGCGGCGACACGATGTGCCGCTCCACGGACGGCGTGACCTGTCAACTTCGAACCGCCTCGGACAAGGATATGCCCGCAGGCAGCCAACCCTCGTCAGCGACGTCGATGACCTCGGGCGAAATCCGTCCGTTGGTCTGCGGCGAGGCACTGAAGCGACGCCTCGGCATCTCCGGTTATGACGATCCGGCACATTGGTGCAACCTGCCCGAGATCGTTGCGCGGTGGGTGGATCCGCCACCAACAGAAGGTGGCCACAGGCCGGTGGAAAACGGTGTTGCCAGCGGTTGGATATTCAAGGACACGCTATTGCCGATGCCCTTCCTGCGCGTGGAAGAGCAGCCGCTGTGGGTGGCCAAGGTGCGGAGCTGGGCTTACCACGACCAGGCAGCGATCGATGTCTCGGACGGCGACCACAGCTTGCTCAGCATCAAGCTGCCAGGCATGGGTGTTCGCAAGGCCCCGCTCGGATCCGACTTGGACACGGTGCTGCACATCGGCGAGGAGCAGCCGCGCACGCTGCGGAAACTCAACCACTACGGCATGCGCCGACATGTGTTCAGCTTTCAGGTGCTGGCCGACCGGAGCGCGCGCTTCAAGCGAAGTTCGCAGATGGTCATCCCTCTGGGCAGCCGCGCCTCCGAGGGCCCCTGGGCACCCGAGCACGAGGAGTTCTCGGTGAACTTGCCGGAGGGATGGGGACGTTCCCCGACAGACGACCACAAGATGGTGTTCCGTCTGTACGTCGACAACGCCGCCTATCCGGGCGCCGACCGCGAGGACCTCACAGAAGTCGAGGAGTTCATCGTCGCCAAGCGTCGCGTCCGACCCGCCGAATGACGGCCGGAGGCGCCGAGCGCGCATCGATTCACGCCAGCTTGTAGGTCTGCAGATGGATGCTGGTCTCGGTCGCGCCGATGCCCTTGATCAGGCGCACGCGCTCCAGGATCTCGGCAAGTTCGTTCAGGCTGTCCGCGCGCAGCTCGGCCAGCAGGTCCCAGCGGCCATTCGTGTCGAACAGGCCCGCCACGCCGGGCTCGCCCAGCAGGATGCCGACGACCTCGCGCGTGCGGTTGCCCTCCACCGCGATGCTCATCCAGGCGGTGATCTGCGGCTGCGCCAGGTCGGCCCGCAGCTTCACCGTGTAGCCCGCGATCTGTCCGCTGTCCTCCAGCCGGGCCAGCCGGTTGGTCACCGTCCCCCGCGACACCTTCAGCTTGTGCGCCAGCGTGGCGATGCTGGCGCGCGCGTCCTGGCGCAGCAGCGCGATCAATTGATGGTCGAGCGTGTCCATGGTCCTGCTCCGGACGGGCGCACCAGGATGGCGCCCGCGACGCCGGAACGCGCGCACTGCGCCCTGGGTTAACCCGAAGTTCACGGCAAAACGCCAGCGGTCGCTGTCGAAATGCTCAATCGGCTTCGATTATTGATCAGTTCTCTGGCTTCCTGCTGACACGCGGATCCGAAGAATGGAGCCATTCCCACTCCCATGAGACCGCCGATGACGACCCGCCTCCTTCTCACGCCCGACGTCGCCCGCGTCGTTCGGCACGACGGCATCGCCCGCAGCTTCGAGGCCCTCGCCCGCCACATCGCCGACGACTACGTCCGATGGAGCGAGTTCGACAAGAGCGCCCGCGTCGCCAACCACTCGGACGACGGCGTGATCGAGCTGATGCCGATCTCCGACGCCTCGCTCTACAGCTTCAAGTACGTCAACGGCCACCCCAAAAACCACCGCGTGGGCCTGCCCACCGTGATGGCTTTCGGCGTGCTCGCCGACGTCGCGACCGGCACGCCGCGGCTGCTGTCGGAACTCACGCTCAGCACCGCGCTGCGCACCGCGGCCACCTCCGCGCTGGCGGCGCAACACCTGGCACGTCCGGGCTCGCGCACCATGGCCCTGATCGGCAACGGCGCGCAGAGCGAGTTCCAGGCCCTGGCCTTCCACCACCTGCTGGGCATCACCGAGATCCGGCTGTTCGACGTCGACCCGGCGGCGACCGACAAGCTGGTCCGCCACCTGTCGCAGGTCGACGGGCTGACGCTGGTCCGCTGCCGCGACGCGGCCGAGGCGGCGCGCGGCGCCGACATCGTCACCACGGTCACCGCCGACAAGCGCAATGCGACCATCCTGACGCCGGAGATGGTCGAACCCGGCATGCACATCAACGGCGTCGGCGGCGACTGCCCGGGCAAGACCGAGCTGCACCGCGACGTGCTGGCACGGGCGAGCGTGTTCGTCGAGTACGAGCCGCAGTCGCGCATCGAGGGCGACGTGCAGCAGATGCCGGCGGAGTTCCCGGTCACCGAGCTCTGGCGCGTGCTGCGGGGCGAAGCGGCGGGACGGCGCGGCGACGACGAGGTCACGGTGTTCGACTCGGTCGGCTTCGCGCTGGAGGACTTCGCGACGCTGCGCTGGCTGGGAGAGCGGGCCGAAGCGCTCGGGCTGGGCCGTGAGCTCGCGCTGGTGCCCGGGATGGCCGATCCGAAGGACCTGTTCGGCGAACTGGCGCTGACGCCCGGGAGCGAAGCCGAGGCCGATGCGGACGCCAAGCTCACGGCGACCGCTGCGGCGCGCGTCCCGGCGGGCCTGCGGGCCGCGCTCTTAAACTGCGTCCCTCATCGGAAGGACGCATGGACTACGCTCCCCTCCTCAAGGAAATCGGCCGCGGCGCTCGAGGCGCCCGCGACCTGACGCGCGAGCAGGCGCGCGCGCTCTTCGCCGCCCTGCTCGACGGCACCGTGCCCGACCTGGAGCGCGGCGCCATCCTGATCGCGATGCGCATCAAGGGGGAAAGCCTCGACGAGCTGCTCGGCTTCGTCGAGGCGATGCAGGCGGGCGCCGCGCGGGTCGCCGACCCGGACCTGCCGGGCCGCCCCCGCACCGTCGTGCTGCCGACCTTCAACGGCGCGCGCAAGCAGGCCAACCTGATGCCGCTGGTGGCGATGCTGCTGGCGCGCGAAGGCATCCCGGTGCTGATCCACGGCCGCCATGACTTCGACAGCCGCATCAGCCCGTTCGAGCTGTTCGACGCGCTGGAACTGCCGGTCGCATCGACGGTCGACGAGGCCGCCCACCAACTCGCCTCGGAACGGCTGGCGATTCTCCCGACCGCCGCGATCCATCCCGGTCTCGACGCGATGATGGCGCTGCGCCCCCGCATGGGCCTGCGCAACAGCAGCCACAGCGTCGCGAAGCTGCTGGACCCGCTGCCGGGGCGCAGCGTGCGCGTCGTGGCCGTGACCCATCCGGAGTACGTCGACAGCATGGGCGAAGCGCTGCCCCGGCTCAGCATCGACGACGGGCGGGCGCTGCTCATGCGCGCCAGCGAGGGCGAGGCCTACCTGCATCTCCGCCGCAAGGCCCACCTGCAAGGCTTCGCGAACGGGCAAGGCCTGGATCTCAACCCGGCAAGCAACGAGGACCTGGACTGGCCGCTGTCTCCAGCCTGCGAGCCGGCCGAGAACGCCGCGCTGATCCGCGACATCCTGGCGGGAGCCGAACCGCTGCCGCCCCGGATCGCGGACCAGATCGCCGCGCTGCGGCGCCTGGCCGCCGACTGAGCACTCCCGCGGCCTCTGGCCCTCACCCCCACCCTCTCCCGCAAGCGGGAGAGGGAGTCTCACCGTGCCCTGCGGGGAAGCGGGAGCCAGGCGTCAAACGCAAGGCGCTGGCGTACCGAGCACTCCCTCTCCCGCACCGCGGGAGAGGGTGGGGGGCGAGGGCCAGCGGCCTTTGCAGGAATCTTCATATGCTTATCTCGCCATAAGCAATCTACGAATTTGTAGTTCTCATATATATAAAGCGTTCATAGAGTCCAGACTCCCGGTCAGCCCTGGGCCAGCCGCGGTGTCTCTGACGCGCGGCGGGCCTCTTGAGAAACCCGGCCGGGTCCAGCCGACGCCATGTACGCCTATACCGATTTCGACCGCCAGTTCGTCCACGCCCGCGCGGCCCAGTTCCGCGACCAGCTCGAACGCCACCTGGCCGGCCAGCTCCCCGACGACGACTTCCGCGCGCTGCGTCTGCAGAACGGCTGGTACATCCAGCGCCATGCGCCGATGCTGCGCATCGCCGTCCCCTACGGCGTGCTCGACAGCCGCCAACTGCGCCAGCTGGCGCGCATCGCCCGCGAGCACGACCGCGGCTACGGCCACTTCACGACGCGCCAGAACCTGCAGTTCAACTGGATCCCGCTGCCGCAGTCGGCCGACGTGATGGACCTGCTGGCCGATGTCGACATGCACGGCATCCAGACCAGCGGCAACTGCATCCGCAACATCACCAGCGACGTGACCGCCGGCGTGGCCGCCGACGAGCTCATCGATCCGCGCCCCTACGCCGAGGTGCTGCGCCAGTGGTCGACGCTGCATCCCGAATTCGCGTTCCTGCCGCGCAAGTTCAAGATCGCGATCTCGGGCGCGAAGGAAGACCGCGCCGCCATCGCCTGGCACGACATCGGCCTGCAGCTGCGCAGGAACGAGGCGGGCGAGATCGGCTTCCAGGTCTTCGTCGGCGGCGGCATGGGCCGCACGCCGATCATCGGCCAGGAGATCAACGCCTTCGTGCCGTGGCAGCACATCCTGCTGTACCTCGAGGCGATCGTGCGCACGTACAACCGCTTCGGCCGCCGCGACAACATGTACAAGGCGCGCATCAAGATCCTGGTGAAGGCCGAAGGCCAGGCCTACTTCGACGCGGTCAACGCCGAGTACCAGGCCATCCTGGCCGACGACGCCGGCAGCCATGAGCAGATCATCCCCGAGGCCGAACTGGCGCGCGTCGCGGCGAGCTTCGTCGAGCCGCAAGGCGTGACCCCGGTCCCCGGCGTCGACATCTTCGAAGGCGCCGCACCGGCCTACCGCCGCTGGCTGGAGCGCAACGTGCACGCGCACCGCGTCAGCGGCTACCGCTCGGTGACGCTGTCGCTCAAGCGCCTGGGCCTGCCGCCCGGCGACATCACCGACGCGCAGATGGACGCGGCCGCCGCGCTGTCCGACCAGTTCAGCCACGGTGAACTGCGCGTCTCGCACGACCAGAACCTGCTGCTGCCCTGGGTGCGCGAAAGCGACCTGCCCGCGCTGTTCGCGGCCGCCAAGGAACACGGCTTCGCGACGCCCAACATCGGGCTGTTGACCGACATGATCGTCTGCCCGGGCGGCGATTTCTGCGCGCTGGCCAACGCCCGCTCGATCCCGGTCGCGGCCGAGATCACCGAGCGCTTCCAGGACCTGGACGAGCTCTGGGACATCGGCGACATCGACCTGCACATCAGCGGCTGCATCAACAGCTGCGGCCACCACCACAGCGGCCACATCGGCGTGCTGGGCGTCGACAAGGACGGCAGCGAGTGGTACCAGATCACGCTGGGCGGCTCGGACGGCTCGACGCTGTCGGGCGCGGCGGTACCGGGCAAGGTGATCGGACCGTCCTTCGCGGCGGACGAGGCCGCCGACGCCGTCGAGGCCGTGATCGCGACCTACCGCCGCGAGCGCGAGGCCGGCGAGCGTTTCCTCCAGACGGTCCGCCGCATCGGCCTGGACGCCTTCAAGCAGGCGACCAACGGGATCCGCCGCACCACCGCCAAGCCCACCACCGACTGAGCGCCGCCGCACCATGAAGTTCGTCTCCAAGGCCCAAGACCCCTGGCACACCTGCGCGGGCGAGGACGGCCCGCAACCGCACCCCGCCGCCGCCGACCACAAGCTGCTGACGCTGGAGCAATGGCACGCCGTGCGCGACACCTGGCCCGAAGGCCTGGCCACCGGCGTGATCCTGCCCAACGACGTCGACGTGCTCGACCTGAAGGCCGACCTCCCGCGGCTGCAGCTCGTCGTGCTGCAGTTCCCGAAGTGGGTCGACGGCCGCGCCTACAGCCAGGCGCATGTGCTGCGCTCGCGCCTGCGTTATGCCGGCGAGGTCCGCGCGATCGGCGAAGTGCTGGTCGACATGCTGCCCTTGCTGCAGCGCTGCGGTGTCGACGCGGTGCAGATGCGCGGCGACCAGAACCAGGAAGCCGCCGAGCGCGCGCTCGGCTTCTTCCCCGGCCACTACCAGGCCGACGTCAACGAGACGCGCCCGCTGTTCGCCCGTGCCGGCTCCGGCGGCGCGGCCGGCCGGAAAGCCGAGGCCTGAACATGAGCGGCGAGGTGTCTTCGCTGGACTTCGCGCCCGTCGGCGAGGTCTCGGCCCTGCCCGGCGCCGAGACCGGCGTCGGCTCGGCCATCGGCCTGTATGCGCGCAAGACCGCCGGCTTCGACGAGCGCGTCGCGCGCACGGTCGAGGTCCTGAAGCAGGCCGCCGCCGACTTCGGCTCCGGCGCGCTGCAGTCGACCTCGCTGGGCGTCGAGGACATGGTCATCACCGACCTGATCGCGCGCCACGGCCTGCCGATCGCGCTGGCCACGCTGGACACCGGCAAGCTGCATCCCGAGACGCTGGCGCTGATCCCGCGCATCCGCGACCGCTACGGCATCGACGTCGAGGTCTTCGCGCCGGTGAACGAGCAGGTCGTCCACTTCGTCCGCGCCAACGGCGAGGAGCCGATGTACCGCAGCGTCGAATTGCGCAAGGCCTGCTGCGGCGTGCGCAAGCTCGAGCCGCTGGCGCGCATGCTGGCCGGCCGCACGGCCTGGATCACCGGCCTGCGCCGCGAGCAGAGCGCCAACCGCGCCGAGGTCCCGTTCCGCGAGGACGACGGCCACGGCCGCACCAAGGTCAACCCGCTGGCGGAGTGGAGCTGGGCCGACGTCTGGCATTACGTGCAGCAGCACGCCGTGCCCTACAACCCGCTGCATGACCAGTTCATGCCCAGCATCGGCTGCGCGCCCTGCACCCGCGCCATCGCCGTCGGCGAGGATTTCCGCGCCGGCCGCTGGTGGTGGGAAGACTCGTCCAAGGAATGCGGACTGCACGCGACCCACACCCCTGAATCCCCTGAGACCTCCGGAGCCTCGGCATGAACGCCCCCGTGAACCTCGAACAATTGCTGCCGCTGGCGGACCACCGCCACCTGGACCATCTCGAAGAGGAAGCCATCTTCATCCTGCGCGAGGTCGCCGCGGCCTTCGAGCGCCCCGCCCTGCTCTTCTCGGGCGGCAAGGACTCCTGCGTCGTGCTGCGCCTGGCCGAGAAGGCCTTCAAGCAGCGCGTATCGGGCAACGAGTTCAAGGGCAAGCTGCCCTTCCCGCTGGTGCACGTCGACACGGGCCATAACTTCCCCGAGGTGATCGAGTTCCGCGACCGCCGCGTCGAGGAAATGGGCGAGCGGCTGGTCGTCGGCCATCTGGAGGATTCGATCCGCAAGGGCACGATCCGCCTGGCGCATCCGCTGGAATCGCGCAACGGCCACCAGACGGTGACGCTGCTGGAGACCATCGAGGAGCACCGCTTCGACGTGCTGATCGGCGGCGCCCGCCGCGACGAGGAGAAGGCGCGCGCCAAGGAGCGCATCTTCAGCCACCGCGACAGCTTCGGCCAATGGCAGCCGAAGGAGCAGCGGCCCGAGCTGTGGAACCTCTTCAACACCCGCATCCGGCCGGGCGAGCACTTCCGCGCCTTCCCGATCAGCAACTGGACCGAGCTGGACGTGTGGCTCTACATCGCCCGCGAGAACATCCCGCTGCCGTCGCTGTACTTCGCGCACGACCGCCAGGTGATCCGTCGCAAGGGCCTGCTGGTGCCGCTGACCGAGGTGACCCCGCCGGAAGCCGGCGAGACCGTCGAGACGGCCCAGGTGCGCTTCCGCACCGTCGGCGACATGACCTGCACCTGCCCGGTCGAGAGCCCCGCCGCCAACGCCGCCGACATCGTCGCCGAGACGCTGACGGTCACCGTCTCCGAGCGCGGCGCCACGCGCATGGACGATCGCACCTCCGACGCCTCGATGGAGCGCCGCAAGAAGGAAGGCTATTTCTGATGTCCGCCGTCCTGAACCCTGTGAATGCCCCCGCCGTGACCAAGATCCATCAGTCCGACGTCGACACGACGCACCGCGCGCTGCGCTTCCTGACCGCCGGCAGCGTCGACGACGGCAAGAGCACGCTGATCGGGCGCCTGCTCTTCGACAGCCGCGCCATCCTCGCCGACCAGCTCGACACGCTGGCCAAGCGCGCCGCCGGACAGCCGATCGACCTGAGCCTGCTGACCGACGGCCTCGAAGCCGAGCGGGAACAGGGCATCACCATCGACGTCGCCTACCGCTACTTCGCGACCAAGCAGCGCAAGTTCATCATCGCGGACGCCCCGGGCCACGAGCAGTACACCCGCAACATGGTGACCGCCGCCGCGGGCAGCGATGCCGCGGTCGTGCTGGTGGACGTGACCAAGCTGGACCTGTCGGTCGACGACGTGCCGCTGCTGGCGCAGACGCGCCGTCACAGCCTGCTCGCCCACCTGCTGCGCGTGCCCAGCATCGTCTTCGCGATCAACAAGATTGACGCCGCCACCAACCCGGGCGACGCCTTCCGCAAGGTCTCGGCCGCGCTGGAGAAGTTCGCCTCGGCGGCAGGGATCCGCGTGACCGCGGTGGTGCCGGTGTCCGCGCTGCGCGGCGACAACGTCACCCAGCCGCTCGAAGCGGACTGGTACGACGGCCCGTCGCTGCTGCAGGTGCTGGAGTCGCTGCCCACCGTGCAGGAGACCGTGGAGGCGCCGCTGGCGCTGCCGGTCCAGTACGTCGCCAAGGACGGCGACGGCACGGGCAACAACCCGCGCGTGCTGTGGGGCCGGATCGCGCAGGGCCAGGTGCAGGTCGGCGACGAGGTGCAGATCCTGCCGGGCGGCCAGACCGCGATCGTCGGCGAACTGCGCCGCGCCGGTGAGCCGGTGGCCACCTCGGTCGCCGGCGAATCGGCCGGACTGCTGCTGGACCGGCAGGTCGACGTCTCGCGCGGCGACTGGATCGTCGCACCGGGCGCGGCCACGCCCCGCCGCAGTTTCGAGGCCACGCTGGCCTGGATCGACACCGAACCCGCCGTCATCGGCCGCAAGTACTGGGTGCGTCACGGCAACCGCTGGGTCCAGGCCCGCATCGTCGCGATCGATCACCGGCTGGACATCCAGACGCTGGCCGAGACTGAGGCGCACGAGCTGTCCGTCAACGAGATCGGCCACGTGACCGTCGAGCTGCAGGCCGAGCTGCCCCTGCAGCCCTACGCGGACAACCGCGTCGGCGGCGCGCTGATCGTCGTGGATCCCACCAGCAACCGCACCAGCGGCGCGCTGCTGGTCCGCTGACGGCCGGCTCGACCGAACGCGACCGCCCCCCACCTCGTCCCCCCCTCAACGACCGCCAGGAGCCACCGCCATGGGACGCGTCCTCTTCGTCAGCGCCGGACCCGGCGCCGCCGACCTGATCACGCTGCGGGGCGCCCGCGCGCTCGCGCAGGCGGACGTCGTGCTGTTCGACGCGCTGACCGATCCGGCGCTGCGCGACATGGCGCCGCGGGCGAAGTGGCTGGACGTCGGCAAGCGCGGCTTCTGCCACTCGACCAAGCAGACGGCGATCAACGCGGCGCTGGTGCGGGAAGCGAAGGCGCACGAGGTCGTGGTCCGCCTGAAGGGCGGCGATGCCAGCGTCTTCGGCCGCCTGGAGGAGGAGCTCCTCGCGCTGGCCGAGGCGGACATTCCCTACGAGATCGTCCCCGGCGTGACCGCCGCGATCGCCGCCGCGGCGCAGACCGGCCGCCCGCTCACCCGGCGCGGCTCGGGCCGCAGCGTCGCGCTGACGACCGCGATGACGCGAGAAGGCGAGCTCCAGGCCGCCCGCTCCGCCGACACCGAGGTCTTCTACATGGCCGGGCAGCAGCTGGCCGCCCTCTCCCGCCGGCTGGTCGCGGCGGGCTGGGCGGCGGACACGCCGGTCAGCGTCGTGTCGCGGGCCGGCTGCGCGGACGCGCTGGCCAGCGAGCACGAGGTCGGGACGCTGGGCGCTGCGGCCATGCTCCACCAGGGGCGGCCGACGGTCGTCATCGTCGGGGCCGGTGCCGCGCCCCTGGGGGCTCCGGCGGGGAATTTGGGCGATTACGCGACAGCGTCCTCACGGCAAACCCTTGAGCCGGGCGGGCCGGAATCCCTGGCACAAACCCTGAACGTTTAAAATCTCCCGTTTTTCCGTCAGCGTCGCCGAGCCCCTTGCCAGGAACACGCTGAAATTCGAGGGCCCGCGCGGCCCCGCCACCAGAAGAAGCCGCTATGACCCACGTCGTCACCGAAGCCTGCATTCGCTGCAAATACACCGATTGCGTCGATGTCTGTCCCGTCGACTGCTTCCGCGAAGGCCCGAACTTCCTGACCATCGACCCCGACGAGTGCATCGACTGCGCGGTCTGCATCCCGGAGTGCCCGGTGAACGCGATCATGCCGGAGGAGGACGTGCCCGGCGACCAGCAGATCATGATCAAGCTGAATGCCGACCTGGCGAAGAAGTGGCCCAGCATCACCAAGCGCAAGGCCCCGCTCCCGGACGCCGAGGAGTGGAAGGACAAGACGGGCAAGATCGATCAGCTGGTCCGCTGACCGATCCCCTCCTCCCGCGGCCCCGGGCCCTGCCGGCGGCCGCCCACACAAGAATGGAAACGCAAGTGACTGAAGCGACCTCCGCCCCGCACGCGGGCGTGATCGAGACCGATGCCGTCATCGTCGGCGCGGGCCCGGTGGGCCTGTTCCAGGTGTTCGAACTGGGCCTGCTCGAGATCAAGGCCCACATCATCGATTCGCTCGCCTACCCGGGTGGCCAGTGCATCGAGCTGTATCCCGACAAGCCGATCTACGACATCCCGGCGCTGCCGGTGGTGACGGGCAAGGAACTGACCGACAACCTGATGAAGCAGATCGAGCCCTTCGGCGCGACCTTCCATCTGGGGCAGGAGGTCACGACCGTCGAGAAGCAGGAGGACGGCCGTTTCTTCGTCGCGACCAGCAAGGGCACGCAGTTCCTGACCAAGACCATCTTCATCGCGGGCGGCGTGGGTTCCTTCCAGCCGCGCACGCTGAAGGTCGAGGGCATCGACAAGTACGAGGGGTCGCAGGTCCATTACCGGGTGCGCAACCCGGCGCAGTTCGCCGGCAAGAACCTGGTGATCATCGGCGGCGGCGACTCGGCGCTGGACTGGGCGCTGAACTTCTGCGGCGGCAACGCCGACGGCAATCCGCACAAGGCGGAGAGCGTGATCCTGGTGCACCGCCGCGACGGCTTCCGTGCGGCGCCGGCGTCGGTGGCCAAGATGAAGGAACTGTGCGACGCCTACGAGATGCAGTTCATCGTCGGCCAGGTGGCCGACCTGGACGAGGGCGAGGACTCGCTGAAGGGCCTGAAGATCACCGGCGGCGACGGCGTGACGCGCGTGGTGCCGGCGGACCAGGTGCTGGTGTTCTTCGGCCTGTCGCCGAAGCTGGGCCCGATCGCCGAGTGGGGCCTGTCGCTGGAGAAGAAGCAGATCCAGGTCGACACCGAGAAGTTCCAGACCAGCGTGCCCGGCATCTTCGCGGTGGGTGACATCAACACCTACCCGGGCAAGAAGAAGCTGATCCTGTCGGGCTTCCATGAAGCCGCGCTGGCGGCGTTCGGCGCGATGCCGATCATCAACCCGGAAAAGCGCGTCCACCTGCAGTACACGACCACCAGCCCGAAGCTGCACAAGGTGCTGGGCGTCGAGACGCCGAATTTCGACTGAACTGCCTTCGAGCGCTCTCCGGAGCGTTTCGGACAAGAAGCCCGCCTGGCGAAAGCCGGCGGGCTTTTTCCTTGTCGAGACATTCCAGGGATCAATGCAATCTTCGAACAAGACGAGGGCGGTCCCGGGCTTCCCTCGAAGCGCTTGCAGTGGTGCAACCATTGCACCGGACCGCGCGCCGATAGACCAAAGGGCCTCAACGCATGAAGACGCATCAGTTCACATTGACCAGCGACGTGCCAACGCTGCGGCGTCGCTACGTCTGACGTTCGCCGACGTCGAGAAGTTCGCGCCCTCAGCCGGCCAGGCGCTTTAAGCGCGTACGCAACATGCCGATGCCCGGGAGGCGCCACGGTGCCACGCCGGTCACGAAGGTGGTCTCCAACTGCTGCTGCAGCGAGCCGATGGCGATGCGCTCCTGACCGTCGATCGCGACGGCCGGATCTCCGCCGAGCCGTCCCAGCACATCCGCCGTGTGACGGCGCATCGCATCGGTCGAGCGCAGCCAGAGGTTCTCGAAGAGCGCGTCGTACAGCAGCACGCCGCGCAGTTGGCCGTTGTCGAGATCGGTGACCAGCTTGTACTGCCGCAGCGATTCGACCGCCGCCTCCCAGCGCTTCGTCTCCGAGTGACGGCCGTTGAGCACGATGTACACGGTCGCGACCACCAGGCCCAGTGCCATCGCCGCCGCCGGCGACCACTGCGCCACGCCGATCAGGCCGATCACCACGCCCCACAGGCGCAAGGACACGAAGAAGATGCGCGGTCGCATGCCCAGCCGCTCGGCGATGTCCCCGACGATGCTGGTGACCAGGCCCGCGGCGATGAAATCCTGCATCTGTGTCGTGCCCGGGAACACGCGGCCCAGCAGGACCAGGACGGCGATGGCGATGCCCGCGCACAAGGCGCCGGTGATGTTGAAGACGAGGATCATGCGGGGGCTCCCTGGGTGTCGGCAGGGCCTGCGCGAGGCGCGCGGCCGGCTGCTCCGTTGGTGTCAAGCGCCCGGTCGAGCGGGCGAGCCGCATTGTCTGTCCTGGGAAAGCGACACCTGGCATCAGAAAAACCCGAACCGGTGACGGATGGCCGGTTCCCGGAAACCCTCGCGGGCATACTCGCGGCCGATCCGGAACCGACCAGAGACCGCAGGCGCGCGGCGCGGTCCGGACATCACGACTGTCGCGCCGACCGAGGGAGGGCCAGAGGCCATGTTCATCATCTGGGGGCGCAAGATCGTGCGCCGCAAGCTCGGCTTCGTCGCCGATTTCTGCCCGATCTGCCGGGCCATCACCGCACATCGACTGACCCGCGTCGGCTCCGCCGGCCACGTCTACTACCTGAGCTTCGGCGAGGGCCAGCTCGTGGGCCACGAACGGACCTGCCAGCACTGCAAGACCACGTCGGGCACAGACGACGCGCGCTTCGGCGTGCCGGAGAAGAAGCTCGCCGCGGTGGAGATGCTGATCCTCAAGACCTTCCCGACGATTCGCGCCCACTACGCCGGCCGCCTGGAACTCGAGAACCGCATCAAGCTCGGCACGTCGCACCTCACCGCCGAGGAACGTGCGGCCTTGATCGCCTCGCCGTTCCTGGTGCTGTCGCAGATGGTGGAGGAACGCTTCGCGCGCACGCAGATCGACCGCTACGGCGCCTTGGCGATCGGCGGCACGATCGCGCTGCTGCTGGCGACCTCGGGCATCGCGAACCGCTTCGCGCCGGACCAGTTGCCGGAGATGGTGCTGGCGGTGTTCGTGGCCGGCCTCGCCCTGGTGGTCTGGCAGATCGCCGCCGGCGGCAAGCGCTACATGGCCGAGGAAATCGTCCCCCGCCTGGCGACCGCCCTTCGCCCGCTGCGCCCGTCGGACGCCGAGCTTCGCGACGTGCTCGCGGAGCTGACGGCCAACAAGCACAAGCTCGGGAAGAAGGTCGATCCTCAGGCGCTGGCCCTGGCGATGTGAACGAGGGCCGCCGCCGACGCGACGGCGCCGAGGCCGAGCCCCAGGCCGGCGGCTAGGGCTCGCCGGCGCCATCGGGCGCCGGCGCTTCGGCCAGCTCCCGTGCCAGGCCCGCCAGCAGCGAACTCGCATCCTCGAAGTCGAAGACTCGCCCCGTGGCAAGGTTCTCGACCCGGCCGCTCAGCGCGCCGCGCGCCGGATCGGCCAGCCGGTCCAGCTTGAGGACGTAGTGCCGGCGGGCCGGATGCAGGGCGTCGCGAGTCAGGCTCATGCCGCCCTCCCCCGTTCAGTGGCCGGCCTCGCTCATCTCCACCTTGCGCGTCGGCTTCGGCGCGAGCCAGATGGCGAAGGCGGACACCATGAACAGCGCCGCCACGATCCACAGGATCTGGTTGGTCGCCAGCATCACGCTCTGCCCGGTGAGCAGGCTGTCGAGCATCGCGTTGCGCGCGTCCGGCGCCAGCCCCAGGCTGGTCAATGAACGCGCCACCTCCCCGGAGCGGTCCAGCGAACCGACCATGTCCGCATGGATCGCCGTCGTGCGGTTCTCCCAGCTCGTCGTGACCAGCGAGGTGGCAACGGCGCCGGCGAGCGTGCGGATGAAGTTCTGCAGGCCGGCGGCCGAGGCGGTCTCGTGCGGCTCGACGCTGCCCAGCGAGAGCGCCGTGAGCGGCACGAAGAAGAACGGCATGCCCACGCCCATCAGCAGCAGCGGAATGGCGACCTGCCAGTAACCCATCTGCGTCGTGCCCACCGTGCGCAGCATCATGACGGCACCCAGCCAGGCCAGCCCGAAGAACACCAGCGGACGTGGATCCACCTTGCCCGCGAGCTTGCCGGCGATCGGCGCCGCGGCCACCGCCAGCACGCCGGACCAGGCCGTCGCCAGCCCCGCCCAGGTCGAGGTGTAGCCCATGAAGCTCTGCAGCCAGAGCGGCGTCAGCACGTTGGCGCCGAACATCGCGCCGAAGCCCAGCGCGATCGTGAGCACGCCCACCGCGAAGCCCCGGTGGCGGAACACCCGGAGGTCGACGATCGGATAAGGCTCGGTCAGCTCCCAGATGAGGAAGGCGGCGAACCCGACCGCCGCGACCACGGCCAGCGCGATGATCTCGCGGGACTCGAACCAGTCGTGCTCCTTGCCCAGATCCAGCATCAACTGCAGCGCGCCGACGAAGACGATCAGCAGCAGCAGGCCGACGCGGTCGATGGGCTTGCGCTCCAGCGGCGTCTCGTAGCGGCGCAGCAGCCGCGCCGCGATCGGCGCGACGGCCAGCGCGATCGGGACGTTGATGAAGAAGATCAGCGGCCAGGAGAACGCATCACAGAGCCAGCCGCCCAGGATCGGGCCGAGGATGGGCGCGACCAGCGTCGTCATCGCCCACAGCGCCATCGCGCTGCCGGCCTTCTCCTTGGGGAAGACGCGCAGCAGCAGCGTCTGCGACAGCGGCATCAGCGAACCGCCCGACAGGCCCTGCAGCACGCGGCCGGTGACCAGCAGGCCGAGCGTGGGCGAGAGCCCGCACAGCGCCGAGCACAGCCCGAACAGCACCATCGCCGTCGAGAACACCCGCACCGCGCCGAAGCGGCCGGCGATCCAGCCGGTGAGCGGCACGATGCAGGCCTCGGCGACGGCGTAGGAGGTGATCACCCAGGTGCCCTGGCTCGAGCTGATGCCGAGGCTGCCGGCGATGTCCGGCACGGAGACGTTGGCGATCGTCATGTCCAGCACCGCGATGAAGTTCGCGGCGGCCAGCACGATGGCGGCGAGCCACAGCTGCCCGCCCTCCAGCGGGCGGTCGTTGGCGGAAGGTGCGGCGGTCATGGGGCGGCTCCTGGTCCGGCGCTCACTGGGCGCGGGTGTCGACCGTAGCGGTCATCGACAGGCCGACCTGCAGCGGACGCTCGGCGAGCTCGCGCGGGTCCAGCGCGATGCGCACCGGCACGCGCTGCACGACCTTGATCCAGTTCCCGGTCGCGTTCTGGGCCGGGATCGCGGCGAAGGCCGAACCGGTCCCGCCCGACAGGCCCTGGACCGTGCCGTGATAGACCACCCTGCTGCCGTAGAGGTCGGACTCGATCTCGACCGGCTGGCCGATGCGGACCTTGTCGAGCTGGCCTTCCTTGAAGTTGGCGTCGACGTGCACCTGACCGATCGGCACGATGCTCAGCAGCGGCGCGCCGGCGGCGACCTGCTGGCCCAGTTGCACCGCGCGTCGCGCGACCACGCCGTCCACCGGCGCGCGCACGACCATGCGCTCGAGGTTGACCCGGGCCTGGTCGCGACGGGCGCGGGCGAGCGCGACCTCGGGATTGCCGTCCTCGTTGACGCCGGCGATCAGCGTGGCGTTCGCCTCGCGCTGACCGACGGCGGCGACGCGGTTGGCGGTACTCTGCGCCGCGGCGGCCTTGGCGGCGGCGAGCGCGGCGCCGGCCGTCTGGAAGGCATTGCGGGCGCGGGTGATCTCGTCGGCCGAGACCGAGCCCGAATCGGCGAGCGCCTCGCGGCGCTGCAGGTCGACCCGGGCGCGCTCGAGGTCCGCGGCGGCGGAGGCGAGCTGGGCCTCGGCGCGGACGCGGTCGGAATCGCGCGCGACGATCTGCGCCGTCAGGCTCGCATCGTTGGCGACATAACCGCGCACGCGGCGCTGCGCGCGGCCCAGCTCGGCCTCGGCCTGGTCGAGCGCGAGCCGCGCATCGGTCTCGTCGAGCACGACCAGCACGTCGCCGCGCTTCACGGCCTGCGTGTCGGAGACGCGCACCTCGCGCACGATGCCGCCGACGAAGGGCGTGACCTGCGCGGTCTCCGCCGCGGTGTAGGCGTTGTCGGTGCTGACGTAGTGCGAGGCGATGAAATGCTCATAGGCGAAGACGCCGACCGCGCCGGCGACGACGGTCAATGCGAGCAGGGTGAACAGCTTCTTGCGGGCCTCCGGCCGCGCGGGCGCCGCCGCGCGCGCGTGGGCCGGCGCATCGACGGCGTGCAGGTGTTGGGCTTGGGACGCTGGATGCGACGCGGACTCGTGAACGGCTTCGGACATGGTGGAACTCGCTTTCTCTCTCGGCTTCTTGTCGGGGGAAGGGACCCAGGCGAACTCGGGCCAGGCGGCTGGCCCGGTCCCGGCTTTGGAGTCAGGACTTGGGCGACGCCGCGTAACCGCCGCCCAGGGCGCGCTTCAACGACACGTCGAGCGTGAAGGCGCGCGAGTGCAGGTCGGACTGCGCCCGGCGGTTGGACAGCCAGGCGTCCTCGGCGTTCAGCACTTCCAGGTAGGTGGACAGGCCGCCGGTGTAGCGGCGTTGCTGGATCTCCCAGGCCTCGCGCGCGGCGTCGACGCCGGCATCGGTGCTGGCGAGCTCGCCGCCGAGCGCGCGCGTGCTGGCGGCGATGTCGGCCACTTCCTGCAGCGCCTGCACGACGGCCTGGTCATAGCTGGCGACGGCGGCGTCGGCATCGGCGCGGGCGCCGCGGAACTGGCCGCGCAGCCGGCCGCCGTCGAAGATCGGCAGCGAGATCGCCGGACCGATGCTGCCGATGAAGGCGCCGCTGTCGGTGAGCTTGGACAGGCCCAGCGACTGCATGCCGGCGAAGGCGGTGAGGTTCACGTCCGGATAGAAGGCGGCCTTGGCCGAATCGACGCGGCCCAGCGAGGCCTCGACACGCAGCCGGGCGGCGACGATGTCGGGGCGGCGGCCCAGCAGCCCGGCGGGCAGCTGTTCCGGCAGGCCGAGGTCGCGCGCGACGTCCAGCCGCGGGCGCTCGAGCGTCAGGCCGCGGTCGGGACCGGCGCCCGCCAGCGCCGCGAGGCGGTGCCGCTGCAGCACGAGCTGCTCGCGTGCCGACAGCAGATCGGCCTCGGCCATCGCGCGGCGGGCCTCGACCTGACGCACGCTGCCGAGCGTCTCCAGGCCGTTCTCGCGACGCATGCGGAACAGCTCGACCGTCTTCTCGCGCACGGTCAGCGCGGCCTCGGCGGTGTCCTGCAGCGCCCAGAGCCGGGCGAACTCGGCATAGCCCGAGGCGATGGACGCGGCGAGCATCAGGCGCGCCTGCGCCGCGTCGGCCTTGGCCGCCTCGGCGTCGGACAGCGCCGCCGCCAGCGCCGCGCGGTTGCGTCCCCAGAAGTCGAGATCCCAGGAGAAGTCCAGCGTGGCGCGGCCGTAGTCCTTCCAGCCTTCCGGCACGGCGGCGCGCGGGGTCAAGTACTCGTAACTCTGCTTCTGCTCCGAGACCGACGCGTTGCCGCGCAGCTGCGGACGGGTCACGGCCCGCGAGGTCTGGACCACGAACTCCGCGCGCGCCAGGCGGGCCTGGGCCGTCGCGATCGACGGTGAGCCGGCCAGGGCCTCGTCGATGAGCTGGTCGAGCTGCGCGTCGCCGTAGGCGCGCCACCAGGCCTCGGACGGCCAGTCGGCCCGGGCCGCGGCGAGCGAGCGGCCCGCGGCGTAGGCGTCGACCGGGCGCGGGGTGGCCAGCGGCGACACATCGGGCAAGGCGGCGCAGGCGCTCAGCGCGAGCGCCACGCCCGAAGCCAGCGCGGGGCGGGCGAGGCGGCTAAAGGTCGGGGACATCGTCTTCTCTCCAGGTCGTCGCGGTCGGCGCGAAGGCGCATCGACCATGGACTGAAGCGTAGGGACGACGGTCGGGGAAGTCGTTCGGGAACGGTCGGAGAACGGTCAGCGAACGGTCAGGGAATGGTCCGGGAACGGTCAGGCCGCCTCAGGTGCGGGCACCCCGGCGGGCGTCCGGCCGCGAGCAGCGCGTCCGTGCGCTCGAGCGTGGGCCACGGCGTGCCGTCGCGCCAGCGCGAGCGCAACTCGCGCAGTTCGTCGAGGTCTTCGGCAGTGGCGCCGGGCAGCTCGCACAGCGCCAGCCGGGCGACGAGCTCCGCCGTGAGCGCGCCCTGCTCCCGCGCGAGGCGCACCGAGCTCTGGGCGGCGATGCGCGCGCGGGCGGCATCGCCCTCGCGCGCGGCGAGCGCGGCGGCGGCCACCCACAGGTCCGGCAGATGGAGCGTTTCGCCCAGGCGCTCGGCCATCTCGAAGCCGTCCGCCAGATGGCGCCGCGCCGCGTCCAGATCGCCGGCCGCGATCGCCGCGTCCACGGCCATCCGCCGCAGCCCCGAGGCCTCGAACCAGGCGCCCGTGGCCGCATGGGCGGCGCAGCCGGCCTCCACCTCGCGCAGGCCGGTCGCGGCGTCGCCGGTGGACGCGCGCGCCCATCCCAGCATCGCCAGGCTCGGTCCTTCGCCCTGCCCCAGTTGATGCTCCCGCACCAGCTCGCGCATGCGCAGCGTGCGCGCCAGCACCGCCTCGGCGCGGTCGAAGCGCACGTCGACGATGCTGGCGCAACGCGCGGTGAACCCGCGCATCACCGGCAGGCCGACCTTCGTGGCATGCGCCACGGCGGCCTCGGCCCACTGCCCGGCGATCTCGCCCTCGCCGACGCAGGCATGGACGACCGCGCCGACGCCCAGCGCCAGCGCGGACGGATCGTGCAGCACCATCGGCGGCAGGCGCGGGTGTCCGAGCGCCTCGGTCAGCCGGCGGGCCTCCTTCACCAGCGGCAGCACCTCGGCCAGCCGGCCGCGCTGCAGCAGGGTGACGGCCAGCGACACGGCGCCCGCGGCGCGCAGCAGGTCGTCGTCGAAGGCATCCGCCGCCGCCCGCAGCCGCAGCGCGATCGCCTCGGCCTGCAGGTACTCGCCGCTGGCGATGAACATCCAGACCAGGCCCGTCATGACCCAGGCGCGGGGCCGGGTCGGCGGCAGCAGCTCGCACAGCGCCGCGCAGCGGTGATACGCGTCGCGGCCTTCCGGCGTGGTCACGCCGGTGGACTGCGCGAGCGAGGCCCCGCGCAGCTGCTGCAAGGCCAGCTCGGCCACGCAACGCGGCTCGCCCTCGGGGCAGCGATCGAGCAGCGCCAAGCCGCGGGTCGCGAGCAGCAGCGCCTCGCGGGGCGCGAAGCGCCCGAGGGCCCGTTCGCCCGCGGCGGCGTAGGCGCCCATGGCGGCGAGCGCCTCCAGGCCGCGCTCGTGATGCAGCGCGAGCGCGGCGGCGACGGTCTCGATCCGATCGGCGTGTCCCTGGCCGAGGGCGGCCGCGGCGCGCCGATGCAGCCCGACGCGCGCCGACGGCGCGATGCGTTGATAGAGCGCCTGCCGGTACAGCGCGTGGCGGAACGCGAAGCGCGCCTCGAGCGTGCCGTCGGGGCGCGTCTCCAGCGCGGACGGCGCCAGCCAGGCCTGGCGCCGGGCGAGTTCATCGCACTGGGCGGCGACCTCCGCCGCGTCGCGCTCCAGCATGGCGGCGACGATGGAGGTCTCGAACTCGACGCCGCAGACAGCGGCGGCCTCCAGCAGCGCGACGACGTCGGACGCGAGCCGGGCGCGCTGGCGCTCGATGACGCCGGCGAGCGAATCCGGCACGGCCCACTCGTCGGGGGCCGCCGCGGGAGCGGGCGACACGGCGAGCTCGTCGATCGCATGGGCGACGAACAGCGGCAGGCCGTCGGTCCGGCGATGCAGGCGACGCACGTGCGCCTCGTCGGCGACGAGGCCGGGGCGATGACGGGCGAGATAGACGGCGAGTTCCGCCTCGCTGAAAGGCTCGAGCAGCAGTTCCTCGCAGAGCCTGCGGGCGCGCAGCTCGTGACGCAGGCCGTTGAGCGGATGGTCGTTGGCGACGAGCTCGGGCGTCCGGTAGGTCGCGATCCACATCAGCCGGGCCGGCGGACGGCGGCGGGCGACGTGGTCGATCAACCGGACGGTGGCCTCGTCGCACCAGTGCAGGTCCTCGGTGACCAGCAGCAGCGGGCGCGCGGCGGTGAGCTGCTCCACGAGCTCGGAGAACTCGCGGAGCATGCGGTCCTGGGTCGAGCTCGCGAGGCCGGCCTGCAGGCGTTCCTGCTCCTCATCCTCGATGAGCCAGGGCAGTTGCAGCAGCCAGGTCGGCGCGACGCGGCGCAGCAGCGGCACGAGCGCGGCATCCTGGCGCGCCAGGCCGGCGAGCGCGTCCAGCACCGGCAGGTAGGGCTCGCCCTCGCCGACCTGCTCGATGCATTGGCCGTGCGCGGTGGCGACGTCGCCGAGCGACGCGACGAAGGCGTCGATCATCGCGGTCTTGCCGATGCCGGCCTCGCCGGCGACGCAGCACAGCTGGCGCTGCCCGCCCGAGGCGCACGTCCAGGCGTCGCGCAGGCGGGAGAGACTGCTTTCGCGGCCGATGAGGTCGGAGGAGGTCGAGGTCGATGAGGCCGGAGTCGGAGTCGGAGTCGGAGTCGGAGTCGAGCTTGAAGTCGGCGTGACGGAAGGCGATGTCGTCGGTTCCGGGACGTCGCCCCGGCCGGCGATCTCGCCGATGAACCGGTAGCCGCGACGGGACGCGGTTTCGACCCAGCGGGGACTTTTCGCGTCGTCGCCGAGGGTCGCGCGCAGTTCGCTGATGGTGGTCTTGAGGACCGATTCGCTGACATGCCGATGGCCCCAGACCGCGTCGAGCAGCGCGTCCTTGGTCACCAACTGTCCGGCGTTGCGCAGCAGCGCCGCGAGCACGCCGAAGGCCTTGGGCGCCAGCGGCACCGCCCGCCCGTCGGCCATGAGCCGCGCGTCCGCCTCGTCGAAGGCGAAGGGGCCGAAGCGCAGCGACAGGGGAACTCGGGAATCGTCCATGGCGGCGGAATTATCGACCTGCCCCAGGGGAGCTGCAGGCCCTCCGGAAAGCAGAACGCCCGGCACGGGCCGGGCGTTCGGTGGGAGCGGTTGAGGCGGTGTCAGCCGAGGGATCGCTCCATCGATACAGCGTGACCGTCAGGCCTTACTGGGCCAGGGCGACCTGGACGGCGTCGGCCGAGGTGTCGCGGCGGCCGGTGACGTAGACGGTCGGCAGCTGTTCGCGCTTGGCGGAGATGACCACCGGCTCCAGCGTGATGACCGAGGCGCGCATCTCGCGCTGGCCTTCAGCGTGGGCGATGCCCAGGCCCAGCACCATGGCGGTCACGGCGCCGAACAGGACGGCCTTGACGGTGGTTTCGGAAGCGGAGGCAAGTTGGAAGCGGCTGGTGGTCATGTCGTTCTCCTGAAGCGGTTGCTGTGTCGATGGAGTCAGTGTCGTCATCGACCCGTCCGCTTGCGAGCGGCAGGAGACGAAGCTGCGCGGCGGCGGCGCGAGCTGCATCTGCGACGGACAGACGGGAAGCTTCGCCCGCTCCTCAGAAACGGAAAACGCCGCCGGGACTCGCGTCCTGGCGGCGTCATGAGACGCGCGATCGAGGATCAGCGGGCGGACACGCCTTCGGTGACGGCGCCCTTGCCTTCCTTGGCAGCGAAGCGCTGCACCAGGGCGGCGTACTTCGGCGAAGCCTTGAGTTCCGCGTAGCGGGCTTCCGCCTTGGCGCGCTGGTTCAGCTCCAGCGACGAGTCTTCAGTGCGGTCGACGGCGGCCAGCCCGGACTCGCGATAGATCTCCAGGTCGGCCAGCACTTCGGCGCGGCTCTTCTGGCCGGCGGTGATCGGGTCGAGGTGGCTGTAGCTCTGCGCGAAAGCCGGAACAGCGGCAGCGGACAGGGCGATCAGGGCGGAGGCGATCAGGGTCTTGGTGGTGGTCATGATGGTTTCCTTTGAGAGAGCGTTGGATCGGGGTGTCTGGGGTCTGAGGCCGGCTTCGTTTGCCGGTGACTGAAGGTTAGGCCCCGGTGCCTTTCCGATAAATGACTCGGACACGAACGAGCTGTTGAGAGGCTCGCAACAATCAAGCGCACGTCGGAAAGCAAGACGCCCGGCATGAGCCGGGCGTCT
>Ga0065165_1000388_pt1 | contig 71380 bp, 67 predicted proteins | sample AraplaMF_Cvi_mMF_FD_63813 | JGI IMG/M metagenome (GOLD analysis project Ga0065165, IMG submission 63813) | Arabidopsis root microbial communities from the University of North Carolina, USA - plate scrape MF_Cvi_mMF (version 2) (version 3) | ecosystem: Host-associated > Plants > Roots >... | reverse complement strand
CGCCGGAACGCGTCGACGACGACCGGCAGGCTCCAGCGCCGAAGGTCCTGGTTTGACAAGCCGACGGGGCGCCTTTCAAACAGGGGAAGCAGTCGGGGAGCGGTGTCGTTGAAGTCGTGTCGGTTTCTCGCCTGGCTGGGCGCGGCGCTCCTGGGCCTGCTTGCGGCGTCGCACGCCGGGGGCGCGATCGCCTCTCCCGCCCAGGTCTTCGCCCAGGCTCCCGTCGAGGTTCGAGTTCCGGCGCCGCCCCGGCCGACGGTCGGCAGCGATGGCGTGACGCACCTGGCCTATGAGCTGCATGTCGGCAATTTCTACAAGGACACCGGGACGCTGACCCTGCGGCGGGTAAGCGTTTATGCCGACGACGAGACCACGCCGCTGGCCAGCTTCGTCGACGCCCAGGTCAACGACCTGCTGGCCCATCCCGCCGACGTGGCGCGCGCCGGCGTGCCCGTCGAGGGCGGCGGGCAGGTGGTGCTGTTCCTGTGGCTCGACCTGCCGGCCGGCGCCAGGCCGCCCAAGGTCCTGCGCCACCAGCTGGAATTTCGGCCCCCGGCCGGACCCGAGCAGTTGGTCGACGGCGTCCGCACGGCCGTTGACGCCGCGCCGCCGATCGTCATCGGCCCACCGCTGGGCGAAGGGCGCTGGCTGGCTCACGAGGGGCCGGGCAATCACCTGTCCCATCACTGGGGAAGCCTGGTGGCGGCCAACGGCCGGGTCACCATCCCGCAGCGCTACGCCGTCGATTTCTTCGGGCTGGACCAGGCGGGGCACGCCGTGCGCGCCGCCCTCGACAAGCTGACCGAGTCGACCGACGCCGACTGGGCGGGCTTCGGCGCGCCGGTGCTGGCGGTGGCCGACGGCGTGGTGCGCGACGCCCGCGACGGCCAGCCCGACAACAGGCCGATGACCAGTCCGCCCGCGCCCGCCGAGCTGACCGCCCGGTCGCTGATGGGCAATTTCGTGGTGCTGGAGATCGCGCCCAGGGTCTTCGTGTCCTACGCTCACCTTCAGCCCGGCAGCCTGACCGTCAAGGCCGGTGATCGGGTGAAGCGCGGCGCCGTGATCGGGCTGCTGGGCCAGTCGGGCGCCGCCAACGCGCCCCACCTGCATTTCCAGGTCACCGACGCGGCGACCTTCGAGGAGTCGGAAGGCCTGCCGTTCGTCATCGACCGCTTCGACCGCCTGGGCGCGGTGAGCATCAGCGACGCGCTGGATCGGACGGCCAAGGTCTCGCTCGGCCCGCCGTCGGCGCGGCGGGAGCAGACGCCGCTGGACGGAGACGTGTTGCAGTTCCGGTGAGCAGGCCTTCGGTGTCCCGGAGCGGCGCCGAGCCTACTCCCGCGTGAACTCCGCTGGAACCTGCGGGTTCGCCCCGGCCTTGCCCCACAGGACGATCTCGTTGCCCCACGGGTCGCGGAAGGCGTGATTGTAGCCGTTGAACTCGGCCCAATAGTGATCGCGCCACAGCAGGACCGCGCCCAGCTTTTCGGCGGTCGACAGGATGCGGTCGGCGCTGTCGTCGTCGCCGATCAGCACCCAGACGCGCGGCTTGCGGCCGTCAGTCGATAGGTGGCGGGGCTCGACGCCGGCCGGTTCGGGGTGGGGGCGGGCGTTGGCGGCCTTGAAGATGCCCAGGTGCAGGTTACCGATCTCGCTGTCGGTCCCGTCGCTCTTCTTGAAGAAGCCGCCGGGCACCATGCGGTGGTACTCGCCCTGGGGTCGGGCGTCGTTCTCCCAGCCGAACACCTGCGCGTAGAACCGGCCGGCGGCGTCCGGGTCTTCCGAGGCCAGGTCGACGAAGATCAGGGTGTTGGTCACGGGCGGTCCCTTATTTGGCGAAGCCGATCGACAGGGTGAGGTCTTTCCAGGCGTCGATGTCGGCCTGGAGGCCGGCGGCGGCGTAGCCGGCGTATTTCAGGGCGTCCTCGCCCAGCAGAAGGTGCAGGGGCGGGGCGGGCTCGTCGGCGATGCGCAGGATGGCCTGGGCCGCCCTGGCCGGGTCGCCCGGCTCGTGGCCGGCGTGGTCGGCCATGATCCGCTCAGCGTCGCGGGCCAGGCCGTCATAGTCGGCGATCTTGCTGGCGACGACGGTCTTGGAGCCGCCGGCGAAGTTGGTGCGCAGGCCGCCGGGGGCGACGTTGACGACCTTGATCCCCAACTCGGCCACCTCGGCGGCCAGGGTCTGGGTCAGGCCCTCCAGCGCCCACTTGCTGGCGCAGTAGACGCCCGTGCCGGCCCAGACCGCCAGACCCGAGACCGAGGTGATGTTGATGATCCGCCCGGCGCGGCGCGCGCGCATGGCCGGCAGCACCGCCTTCAGCATCGCCAGCGGGCCGATGACATTGGTCTCGAACTGGGCGCGGACCTCGTCGAGCGAGGCCTCCTCCACCGCCCCGACCAGGCCGTAGCCGGCGTTGTTGACCAGAATGTCGATCGCTCCCGCCGCTTCCGCCTGGGCGACTCCCGTGCGCACGGCGGCCTCGTCGGTGACGTCCAGCACCAGGGCGCGGCCGCCCAGCCGCTCGAAGGCGTCGGCGGCCGCGGCGCCGCGCACCGTGCCGAACACGACGTCGCCGCGGGCGACGGCCGCCAGGGCGATCTCGCGTCCGAGACCGCCGGACACGCCGGTGATCAGCCAGGTCTGGGTCATGGATCTTCTCAACTCATCACAAAGGTTGTCATCCCGGCCGTAGCGTAGCGGAGAGCCGGGACCCAGGGGACTGGGCGAAGGCGGTGCGGCGGCCCCTGGGTCCCGGACAAGCGCTGCGCGCTTTCCGGGATGACAACGAAAGGGGCCCTGCGAAAGACCTAGTACGGCTTGTCGCCCTTCACCCACAGCCGGTGCATGGTCCGGAAATACTTGGTGTCGTCGTACAGCGTGCCGGTGTGCAGGGTGCAGCGGTTGTCCCACATCAGCAGGTCGCCCTTGGCCCATTTGTGGCGATAGACGAACGGCTCGCTGGTCATGAATTCCACGAGCTCGCCGATCAGGGCCAGACCCTCGGGGCCGGGCTTGCCGATCACCTCGGTCACCGTACCGGTCGAGGGCCACAGCGCCTTGCGGCCGTCGGCCGGATGGGTGCGGATCAGCGGATGCTCGACGTCGGGATTGGCCGCCTCCAACTCGGGCGACAGGGTCTGCTGCTGGCCGAACTGGCGGGTGGCCATGAAGTGCTTGTAGCTGTGGTGCAGGCGCAGCGGCAGCAGCTCGGCCTGCTTCTCGGGGCTCAGGGCGTTCCAGGCGGCGCAGCCGTCGGCCAGCAGGGTGTCAGAGCCCTCGTCCGGCACCTCCACCGCATAGAGCATGGTCAGCATCACCGGCTCGGGCTTGTAGCTGTAGTCGGTGTGCCAACCGACCCCGTCGTTGTGGGCCCCGATCGGCTGGCCGTCGACCACCCGGTTGCTGAGGATGAAGATCTTCGGATAGCCGGGCAGGGTGAAGCGGGTCTGGGTATGGTCCTCGGCCTCGCCGAACCGACCGATGAAGCGCATCAGGTCGTCCGGCGTCATCGTCTGTCCGGGGACCACGACGGCGCCGTGGCGGTGGAAGGCGGCCACCACCTTGTCGATCTGGGCGTCCGAGGCGGACGGCAGGTCGATGTCGTGGATCCGGGCGCCGAAGCCGGGCTTCAGGTCCGAGATCGTCAGGTCGTCGGCGAGCGTCATGTCCACGGGCGTGGTCCTCTGGAAGCGGTCTGGACCCGAGGCTAGGCATCGCCCGGGGAGGCGTCTTTCCCCAGCGCGCCCGATCGCTTTCCGTGCGCGTCCCGCAAAGTCGGCGATGCGCGCGTCTTGCGCGACTTTTGCTCATTTCCGCCCGAGAACCCGGCGAAGCCGCCCGCGCGCCGGGCGACGGCCAAGTTATCGTGCGCGCTGGTGCAAGACCGACAGGCGCGCCGCGCCTAGCCTTCGTATCGATCTATCGAAGGAGCGCACTCGCCATGGGCCTCACGCCCGCCGCCCCCCACCTGGACGACGCCTTCTTCGACGGCCTGTCGCGATCGACCCTCGATGTCGATGCGGCCGAGACCCTGCCGCCCGCCTGCTACACCGACGCGGCCTTCTACGCCTTCGAGAAGGAGGCGCTGTTCAATCACGAATGGCTGTGCGTGGGCCGCGTCGACTGGGTCAAGGAACAGGGCGACTACTTCACCACCACGATCATCGGCGAGCCGATCATCGTGACCCGCAACCGCGCGGGCGAGATCAAGGCGATGTCGGCCGTGTGTCAGCACCGCGCCATGCTGGTGGCCGAGGGCCGCGGCAACGCCCGCGGCTTCGTCTGCCCCTATCACCACTGGGTCTATTCGCTGAACGGCGACCTGGTGAACGCCCCGGCCATGGAGCGGGCCTGCGGCTTCGACAAGAAGGCCGTCAGGCTGCCGACCTTCAAGGTCGAGATCTGGCTGGGCTTCATCTTCATCAATTTCGACGCCGAGGCGCCGCCGCTGGCGCCGCGCCTGAAGGCGGTCGAGGAGGCCATCGCCAACTACGATCTGTCGAACGCCGAGGGCCTGACGCCCCCCATGACCGGCCAGTTCGCCTGGAACTGGAAGGTGATGTTCGAGAACAACAACGACGGCTACCACGCCAACAAGCTGCATCGCGGCCCGCTGCACGACTTCATCCCCAGCGAGCTGTGCAGCTTTCCGGAAGCGGCCGAGGGCGACGCCGGCTTCCTGCGCTACAACGGCACCACCCATCCGGACGTCAGCTTCAACCCGACCCAGAAGGCGGTCCTGCCGATCTTTCCCAAGCTGACGGACGAAGACCGCAACCGCGCCACCTTCGCCAACATCCCGCCGACCCTGTCGTTGGTGATGACCAGCGACATGGTCATCTACCTGATCCTGCGGCCGACCGGCCCAGAGACCATGGAGCAGGACACCGGCCTGCTGGTCGCGCCCGGGGCCACCGAGACCCCCGGCTTCGAGGAGCGGCTGGAGATGATCATGACCTCGGCGGGCAAGATCATCGCCCAGGACATGCATGTCGACGAACTGGTGCAGGTGGGGCTGCGCTCGCGGTTCGCGGCGCGCGGCCGCTATTCCTGGCAGGAGGGGGCGCAGGTGCAGTTCAACCGCTGGCTTACGCCTCGCTACCAGAAGGCCTGGGCCACCCTGAAAGCTGCCAAGCCGGAGGCCGCCGCATGAGCCGCATGCCCGTCGTCTTCTTCGGTCACGGCAGCCCGATGATCGCGCTTGAGACCAACGACACCACCAAGACCTGGAAGGCGATGGGCGCGGCGTTCGGCAAGCCCAGGGCCATCCTTTGCGTCTCGGCCCACTGGCTGACCCAGGGCGTGGGCGTCACCGCCATGATCGCGCCGAGGACGATCCACGATTTCGGAGCCTCATTCCCTCAGGCCTTGTTCGACGTGCGGTATCCGGCCCCGGGCTCGCCCGAGCTGGCGGCGCGGGTGAGGGACCTGCTGGCGCCGCAGCCGGTGGTCCTGGACCAGCAGGCCTGGGGCCTGGACCACGGAACCTGGTCGGTGCTGAGCAAGGTCTATCCCGACGCCGACGTGCCGGTCGTGCAGCTCAGCATGGACGCGACCAGGCCGCCGGAATGGCACTTCGAACTGGCCCGGCGCCTGGCGCCGCTGCGGGACGAGGGCGTGCTGATCGTCGGCACCGGCAACATCGTCCACAACCTGCCGGCCATGAACTGGGGCGAGCGCCATTGCGCGCCCTACGACTGGTCGCAGCGGTTCAACGACTACGTCAAGCAGGCGATCGTCGACGACGCGCCCGAGCGGGCCGTGAACTTCGCCTCGCAGGGCCAGGACGCCGCCCGTTCGGTGCCGACGCCGGACCACTATTGGCCGCTGCTCTACGTGCTGGGCGCGCGCCTGCCCGGCGACGTGGCCAGCTTCGCCCCCGACCACATCGAGCACGGCTCGCTGAGCATGACGTCCGTCACGCTCGCCGCCGCCGCGGCCTGACCGGAGACACCCGATGCCCTTCATCTGCGAACCCGGCCAGACCCGCCCCGACGTCCTGCCCGGCGCCCTGCACACCCTGAAGGCCACGCCCGCCACCGTGCACTGGGGCTATTTCGACCCGTCGATCAGGCCGGCCCTGCGCGTCAAGAGCGGCGACCTGGTCAGCGCCGAGGCCATCACCCATCATGCCGGCGACGCCCCCGACCTGATGATGGACGAGGCGGTCACCCGCATCTTCACCGAGATCCCCGAGGACGACCGCAATCCCGGCGTCCACATCATGACCGGCCCGATCTATGTCGAGGACGCCAAGCCGGGCGACGTGCTGGAGGTGCGCTACCTGCGGATGGTCCCGCGCAACAACTACGGCTCCAACCTCGCGGCCAACTGGGGCTATCTCTACAAGGAGTTCGGCGAGAAGGAGCGGGTGACGATCTACGAGCTGGATCAGAACACCAACACCGCCAGCGCCCTCTACGCCTACGATTTCGAGGGCAAGTACCTGATCCCCGGGACGATCACCCATTGCCCCGAATGCGACCGCCAGCCGGCCCTGGGCGGGGTGCGGGTGGCGGCCCGTCCGCACCTGGGCACCGCCGGGGTGGCGCCCGCCGTCGACGGCCGGGTCAGCACCATTCCGCCGGGGGCCCACGGCGGCAACATCGACAACTGGCGGATCGGGGCGGGGGCGACGATGTACTATCCCGTCCAGGTGGAGGGCGGGCTGTTCTCGATCGGCGATCCCCATGTCAGCCAGGGCGACGGCGAGATCTCCGGCACGGCCATCGAGAGCTCGCTGAACGTCCTGATGCAGATCGTCCTGCGCAAGGACTTCGTCTCGCCCGGACCTCTGCTGGAGACCCCGAAATGGTGGATCGTCCATGGCTTCGACGAGGATCTTAACGTGGCCATGCGCGACGCCTCGCTGAATATGCTGACCCTTCTGTCCGATCACGTCGGACTGTCGAAGAACGACGCCTACTCACTGATGAGCGTGGCCTCGGACTTCGGCGTCACCCAGGTGGTCGACGGCAAGCAGGGCTGCCACGTGCGCATTCCGCGCGACATCTTCCCCCGGATGAAAGGCTAGAGGAGCCGCCGATGAAGGCCTGGTCGTTCAGCACCGACAGTCACCCCCGCGCCGAACGGGCCGAGGCCTGGCGCGAGGCGATGAACCGGCTGGGACTGCCGATCGAGGGCCTGTCCGACGCCGAGCCGGCCAGCGCCTCGGTGGTCTGCCTGACCTCGCCGCTGGGCATCGAGTTCGCCCTGGTCGAGGCCGGGGCCCAGGCGATCTCGGGACGCCTGAGCGGCCAGCCGGCGGCGGTCTGGCTGGCGGTTCTGCTGAGCGGCGCGGCCACCCTGGTCACCGACGACCTGGCCGAGGAACTGGTCCCCGGCGACATCGCCTACGGCCCGACCGGCCAGGCCGCGGCTCTGCGGCTGGAGACCCGCTGCCGGCTGATGTTCGTCCGCGCCCCGCGCGTGGCCCTCGACCACCGGCTGATCACCCCGGTCAGCCTGCGGGTGGGGCGGCTGCAGGCGGCGACCGGGGTCGCCCACATCCTGTCGGGCCTGCTGCGGGCCACGGCCGAGGGGCTGGAGGACCTGACCGTCGACCAACTGCGTCCGGTCGAGCTGGCCCTGACCGAGTTCCTGGCCATCTGTCTGGCCGAGGGCGGGGCGAGGGCCGACGTGCTGGGCCTGGGGGCCGGCGCGCCCACCGCCCACCTCCAGCGCCTGTGCCAGACCATCGAGACCCTGCTGCCCGACCCGGACCTGTCGCTGCGCCGCGTGGCCGACGAGGAGGGGGTCTCGCCCCGCTACGTCCAGAAGCTGTTCGCCAGCGCCGACGAGACCTTCAGCCACTATCTGCGCACCCGCCGACTGGAGCGCTGCCGCACCGACCTGGCCAGCCCCCAGCACGCGCGGCTGTCGATCTCGGAGATCTGTTTCCGCTGGGGCTTCAACGGCTCGGCCCATTTCAGCCGGGCGTTCCGCGACCAGTACGGCCTGTCGCCGCGAGAGTTCCGGCAGGCGGCGGCGGCCTGAGGTTAATCTTGGGGGGCTGCCCCGAACCGGAACTCCGTCGTCTGACTGAACGTCTCACCCGGCCGCAGCACCGTCGTCGGGAAGTTCGGATGGTTGGGACTGTCGGCGAAGTGCTGGGTCTCGATGGCCAGGCCCGCGCCCTTCTCGAGCGGACGCCCGTCGGGGGTCTTCAGGGTTCCATTGAAGCTGTTGGCGGCGAACAGCTGGACGCCCGGCTGGGTGGTGGCGACCTCCAGGGTGCGGCCGCTGGCCGGGTCGGCGAGGCGCACCGCCGGGACCAGCCCGCCGCGCCCGCCGCCGTCGACGACGAAGTTGTGGTCCAGGCCGTTGGCGAACCGGATCTGCGGATCGTCGGCCGCGACCCGGTCGCCCAGGCGCACGGGGCGGCGTAGGTCCAGGGCCGTGCCGGCCACAGGCGCGATCTCGCCGGTCGGCAGCTTGCGGGCGTCGATCGGGGTGAAGCGGCTGGCCAGCGCCTGGATCGTGTGGTCGTAGACCGTCCCGCCGCCCGCCAGGTTGAAATAGACATGGTGGCTGAGATTGATCACCGTCGGCTTGTCGGTCGTGGCGCGGTAGTCGATGCGCAGGACGTTCTTGCGGGTGACCGTGTAGGTCACGGCGACCTTCAGCGTTCCCGGATAGCCGCCTTCGCCGTCCGCGGCCGTGTAGGCCAGGGTCACGCCGGCCTCGCCGCGGCGCTGGAACGGCGTTGCGGTCCACAGTCGGGTGGAGAAGCCGGTCGGGCCGCCGTGCGAGGAGACGCCCTCGGCGCCGCTGGGCAGGTCGTGGCGGACGCCGTCCAAAGTGAAGCCGCCGTTCGAGATCCGGTTGGCGTAGCGGCCCAGCAGCGAACTGAAATTGGCCCGCGCTTCGTAGGCCTTCAGGTCGGCCAGCTCCAGGACGACGTTCCGGACCTCGCCCTTGCGGTCTGGGACGTTCACCTGGGTGATCACGCCGCCGTAGGACAGCACCTTCACGTTCATGCCGCGGTCGTTCGTCAGGGTGAAGACTTCGACTGGCGCGCCGGCGGCGGTGGCGCCGTAGGGCGCGCGGGCCGCCGTGGCGGCGAGGGCCGGCGTGGCGGCGAACACCAGGGCCGTGGAGACGAACGTGGCCCTGGTCAGCGTCACTGTGACGGCCATGGTTTCCATCCCAAGATCGCTCGCGCCGAGCTGTTATGGAAACCGGTGTCAGTCAAATGGCGAGCGAGATCAAGAGGCCGCTTCCGACGGATCGGAAACGGCCTCCCGATTTCAGGTTTGGGGGGCGGGGCCTAGAACTGCCAGTCGAAGCCCAGGCGCACCGAACGCGGCGCCTGGTAGGTCCTGACCTTGCCATAGGTCAGGCTGGGCGCGCCGCCGGCCGTCTCGCCGAACTCGTCGTAGTCGGTGCCGCCCTGCAGGTTGAAGAGGTTGAAGATGTCGGCCCGCAGCACAAGGTTGCTGTCGGCCTTGCTGCCCGCCATCGGGATCAGGGGGACAAACCTGGCCGGCACGGTGTAGCGCATCGAGACGTCGAACCGGGTGATCCAGTCGCTCTCGAACGAGGTCCCGCGATTGACCAGTTTTCCGCCGCAGAAGCGTGCGTTGGCCCCGTCGCCGTTGGCGTCCGCGGCGTCGGGCGCGGCGTTCGGCGGCGCCACGCCGATGCAGCCGTACTTGCGCGGCGACAGCACCGACAGGTTGCCGCCCAGCATCAGGTCCTCGAACACGGCGTAGGAGCCGAACAGCTTGATCTGGTGTCCCCGGTGGTTGGGCAGCAGGCCGTAAGTCCCGGGGATGTAGGTCAGGCGGTCGAAATCGACGGTGATGCCGGCGTCGGTCTGGCCGTTGTCCGAGCGGGCCGCCCCCTCGAAGTTGCCTTTGGATTCCGACAGCACGTAGGAGCCGCGCAGGCCCCACTTACCGTCGAACTCGCGATCGAAGTTGAACTCCACGCCCAGATACTCGCGCTTGGCCTTGGGATAGCGCATCTGGTCGGCGGTGATGGTGATCGTTCGTTCCGTGGTTTCGCCGGGCAGGGGGTCCGACAGCTTGATCTTCACGTCGCTGCCCGGATTGACGATCAGGAACTGGTGCGTGCCGTTCCAGACGTCCGTGCAGCCGGTCTTGGCCGCGTTGGTCTGGGCGTAGCCGTTGGCCGAGCACCACAGACGGATGCCCTGGTCCATGACCACGTCCTCGCTGACCCGCCCGAGCGAGCGATAGGTCAGGTTCACCCCGACCTTCCACAGGGCGTTGATGCGGTGCTCGTAGCCGGCGATGTACTCGTCCTGATAGGTCGATTTCAGGTTCAGGGCCGAGACCTCGTCGGGCTGCGGCGAGACGCCGTTGTTGCGGATGACGCAGGCGATCGTTCCCACGGCCGCGATGCTCTTGAGCAGCGCGGTGCAGGGGTCGAGGTTGGTGCTCTGGTCCGCGGCGGTGATCTGCGCCCCGCGCCCGCCGATCGGCTTTCCGGTCAGGGGATCGTAGGTGAAGGTCGCGCCCGCCCCGCCGACCGGCAGGAAGAACTCGGACACGTCGATCGCCGCCGAGGCCGCGCGGAAGGCGGTGTTGGACGCCACCGGCAGGTAGGTCCGACCGTAGGAGCCGTACAGCTTGTCGGTGCGTGCGCCGAACAGGTCGTAGGCGAAGCCCAGGCGCAGGGCGATCTCGTTGTCGAACGACGAGAACGGTATGCCGTCCGGATTGGACACCGAGAACTGGTCCTTGCGGACGCCCAGGTTCAGGGTCAGGCGATCCGTCACGTCCCAGGCGTCCTGGATGTAGTAGGCCCGGTTCTTGCCGTTGTAGGCGCCGCCGGTCTCGAAGCGCCGCAGCTCGAGATATTCCTGGTTCGGCGCGATGGCCCCGCCCTGGGCGCCGTTGGCCCCGGCCTTGCGGTAGATCCAGTTGCGCTCGCCGTTGCGGACGATGAACTGGGTCAGCAGGGTCTTTTCCTCGTCGAAGCCGCCCCGGATGTGATGGCTGCCGACGAGGTTGAAATAGAGGTCGGCGTCGGCGCGATAGAACTCGCGGTTGGCCAGGGAGGGCACGGTCGCCGAGGCGGAGGTCTGGCGGCTGACGATGGTGGCCGTTCCGGTTCGGGCGTCCTGGACCATCGACTCGCCCGGCAGGTCGCCGACGACCTTGTTGTCGACTTCGCTGCGACCGTAGGCGGCCGAAAGCGTCAGCCAGTCGGTGAAGGTCCCGGTGTAACGCGCCACGTAGTTCTCGCCGCCCTGGTAGAGGCTGTCGGCGCTGGACCGCGCGGGCAGGATCTCGTCGTTGGCCAGCAGGAACTGGTAGCTGTCGCGCTTACGCTTGCGGCTGGTGTCGAAGTAGGTGAACTCCAGATGCTGGCTGTCGGTGATGTAGCCGTCCAGCTTGAAGGCGTAGAACGGGTCGGCCGTGCGGTCCCTGGTCAGCGAACTGCGGGTGGCGGTCGGCGAGGTGCTGTTGGCGGCCGCCTGCACCTTCAGGTCCTGGAACGTGGCCAGGCCGTAGAAGAACAGCCGATCGCGGATGATCGGGCCGCCGGCCTCGACGGTGAAGTTTTTGTCCGTGCGCTTGGCCAGCGAATTGCGGGCGTTGGTGGTGTTGGGCATCTGCGCGCGCAGACTGTCCGGCTCGTAGTTGCCGTGCAGCGCGAAGGTGAAGTCGTTGGAGCCCGACTTGGTCACGGCGTTGACCATGGCGCCGGTGCCGCGGCCGAACTCGGCGGGGTAGCCGCCGGTCTTGACCTCGACCGACTTGTAGAACTCGAACGGCACGACGGCCGCGCCGATGCCGTTGACAAAGTTGGTGATGTTCAAGCCGTTGATATAGAAGACGTTCTCGCCGACCGAGGCGCCGCCGACGGCCGGTTGTGACTGGCCCTGGACCACGAAGTTGTTGCTGGAGTCGCCGGGAATCGCCGACGGGGCCAGCAGGACCAGGGAGGTGACGTTGCGGGCGATCGGCACCTGCTTGGTCAGGGTTTCGACATCGACCACCAGGCCGGTGGTGGTGCCGGCGAAGTCCAGCTGCGGATTGGCCGCGCCGGTGACCACGACCTCGGAGACGCTCGCGCCTTCCTCGTTGATCGTGAAGCCGAAGTTGGCGGTCGAGCCGACGGTGACGCGGACGTTGGGATTGTTGACCGTCTGGTAGCCGGCCTTGCTGATCGACACCGAATAGCCGCCCGACGGGATCAGGGCGATGCGAAAGCGGCCGTCGCTGTCGGTGACAAGATCGCGCTCGAAGCCCTGGGCCAGCGACTTGACCTTGACCGCGGCGCCGGCCACCGGCGTTCCGCTGGCGTCGGCCACCGTGCCCGCCAGGGCGCCGGAGCTGTAGTCCTGGGCCAGGGCCTGGTGCGGCGCCAGGCCGACCAGGACCGCCAGACTGGCAGGCGTGGCGACCGAGGCCAGGCCGGCCGCCACGGTCGTGGCCAGAAGCCGTCCGCGTCGGGTGACGGATCGTCGATCTTGCGAATTCGAATGGGTGGACATGTAACCCCCTGCATGTGAAGCGCGAAGAGATTTCGCGTTATCTCAAACAGCGAATTACGGCGGTCTTGGTCAATATATCTAGGGTAAATTATTAAAATACCGAAATGTTGTCACTGTATAGGCACGGTGAAATCTACATACTGGATGGTAAGTTGATTTATCTAATGTTGTATATGTGGTTGTGAATTCTGAACGCACGAAAACCCGCACCAGCGGCGCCGGTGCGGGCGGTTGTCGGGCGGGCGAGGCGGCTCAGCCGACGGGGGCCTGGACGATGCCCGGGGTCGAGGGGCGGCGCCCGGCCGCGCGGGCGGCGAACAGGGCGATTGGCAGGCCCACGCCGAACATGTGGATGGCCAGACCGCCGATCAGCACGTCCAGGTGGGGCGTGGGGCGAGGGCCGAAGCGCAGCAGCAGGACCACGTAGTTCATCACGACGTAGCAGCCGATGCCGTACAGCGGTCCCCAGAACCACGGACGACGGTTCAGGGCGGGAAGGACCCGGCCGGCGGCGACATAGACCAACGCCATGACCAGGGCGATGCCGACGTGCAGCGCCCCGCCCAGGATCGCCGAGACCGCGCCGCCGCCGTAGCTGGCCTTGCCCAGGATCCCGCTGGCGATCGAGTGCAGGATCTTCACGGGACTGGTCCCGCGCGTCAGGCCGAAGAAGGTGAAGGCGTAGACGATGTCCAGCAGGGCGGCCGTCAGTCCGCCGGCCAGGACGGCGAGCACAGGGCTGAGCTCGGTCTTCGAAGAGGATGGGGCCATGGTCGGTCTCAGTTGGAGCGCGTGGAACGGTGGAGGGCGGGGCCGGGCGCCGGATCCGGGACCGCGACGATCGGCGCCTGAATCGGGGTCTGGGCGGCGATCAGCTGCTCGATGCGCGCGGCCAGGGCCTGGCCGCGGGGCGAAAGCCACAGCAGGCGCTCGCGCGGGTCGACGGCGCTGGTCACGCACTCCAGCAGGTCCAGGGACGGGGGCAGGGGCCGCTCGATGCTGCGTCCCGCCAAGGCGCGCGCCACGCGAGAGGCCCCGGCGTCGGTCAGGCCGCAGGCCAGGGCCAGTTCGGTGATGTTGATGCCGGGGTTCTCGGCGACATAGAGGAAGGCCCGCACGCTGGTCAGGCTGATGGCGGGATGGATCCGCCGGAAGGTCTCCAGCGCCGCCAGCACGGCGTCGCGGCGGCGGATGCGGACGACCTCAGCTGTCATGATAGACCGCCAGCACGCGGGGGCGGGTCTTGTAGCGGCGCGGCGGGGTCGCTTCGCCGGCCTTCTTGGTCTCGTCCGCCAGCCTGGGCCGCAGGTGGTGGAAGGTGAAGGCGGCCGAGGCGTATTCGGCGCGGACCACCTCGAGCAGGGCCTCGGCCCGTCGCTGGTGCTCGGCGGCCTCGACATAGTCCAGCGCCGAGACCTCGATGGTGATCTGCGCCCGCAGGGTCAGCATCGGGATGTCCTTGGAGCGCGCGGTCATCGGGCCTTTCTCCGTGGGGATCGACTCTTGCCCGTCGATCTTGCCAGCGAGGGCCGTCGTGTCAGGCGCCGGGAGACCAACGGTCGGCGTCCTGCTGCGAGCGACGAGGACGTCTGCCAACGGCGCCGCTCCGTCTGCGAACGGCGCTTTGCGCGCGGGCCGCCAGCGGCGACAATGGCCCATGACGTCGACGCCGGCCGCCCAGCAGCAGACCCGGACCATCCTGATCGCCACGGCGGGGGTCTGGCTGCTGGCCTATGCCGCCCTGACCCTCAGCTGGGTCACCGCCAAGGCGCCCCATTTCTGGGACGGGTCGGTTCGGCGGGCGATCATCTGCGTGTTCGGGGCCCTGCTATGCCTGGCCATGCGACCGCTGCTGCTGCGCTCGACGCCGTGGCCGTTCAGTCTGCGCTTGGCGCTGATCGCGGGCCTGTCGCTGATCGGCGCGCTGATCTTCGGCGTGGTCGACTACGTGATCTATTGCGAGATCCTGCCGCGCTGGCCGGAGTCGACCTTCTGGGGCGTGATGCTGATCGGCCGGACGGTGTTCTGGTTCTTCGCGGCCTGGGCGGCGATCTTCACGGCCGTGCACGCCGACCTCGCCGCGCGCGAGGCCCGCTTCAAGCTGGAGGCGGCGCGGGTCCTGGCCACCGAGACCCAGAACCGCATGCTGCGCTACCAGATCAGCCCGCACTTTCTGTTCAACACCCTCAACGCCCTGGCCACCCTGGTGATGGAACGCCAGAACGACCGGGCCGAGCAGATGATCCTGGGCCTGTCGGGCTTCCTGCGCCGCTCGCTGGAGCGCGACGTGCGCGAGATGGTCACCCTGGTCGAGGAGTTGGACGGCGAGCGGCAGTACGTGGCCATCGAACAGATCCGCTTCGGCGAGCGCCTGCGCTATGTCGAGCGCGGGGCCGAGGGCCTGGTCGACGCCCTGGTCCCCAACCTGATCCTGCAGCCGATCATTGAGAACGCCGTCAAGCACGGCCTGGCCCGGAGCAGCGAACCGCTGGTCATCGAGGTGGTCGTGGCCGCCCAGCGCGACGGCATGATGTCGATCACCATCAGCGACGACGGCGTCGGCGGCGTGGGCGCGCCGCCGGGATTGGGCGTGGGGTTGGAGAACGTCCGCCGCCGCTTGGAGACCCGCTACGGCGAACGCGCGCGCCTGACCTGCGGCGCCCGCGAGCCGCGGGGCTTCCAGGTGCGCCTGGATCTTCCCTTGGAGCGCGCATGAGCGAGGAAGCCCTGACCGTCCTGCTGGCCGACGACGAGCCCCTGGCGTTGCGCCGGCTGCGTCGCCTGGCGGCCGAGGTCGAGGACGTGCGGATCGTCGGCGCCGCCGTCGATGGCGAGCAGGCCCTGGCCCTGGCCCGCGAGACCGCCGCCCAGGTGGTGATCATCGACGTCAAGATGCCGGGGCTGGACGGGGTCAGCGTGGCCCGCGCCCTGGCCGGACCTGAAGGCCCGGTGGTGATCTTCGCCACCGCCTTCGACCGTTACGCCGTCCAGGCCTTCGACCTGGCGGCGGTGGACTATCTGCTCAAGCCGTTCGACGGGACGCGGGTCGCCGAGGCCCTGGCCCGGGCCCGCGCCCAGATCCGGGCGCGCGACGCCGAGCAGCGGATCGACGAGCTGCGGACGATCGTCCAGGATCTGCGGGCCGACGGACGGAGCGCCGCGGGTGATTTCGAGACCGAGCTATGGATCGACGGCAGGGGCGGGGCCCAGCGGGTGCTGGTGCGCGACCTCGACTGGATCGAGGCCGAGCGCGACTATGTCCGCCTGCATGTCGGCGCCCGCAGTTTCCTGGTCCGGGATTCGATCCGCGGCCTGGTGGAGCGGCTGGACCCCGAGGCGTTCGTGCGCATCCATCGTTCGGCCGTGGTGCGGCGCGACCGGGTGGCCCAGCTGGCGCCGCGCCCGGGCGGCGGCCTGACGGCGGTCCTGTCGACGGGCGCCCGGCCGCCGGTGGGCCGCAGCCACGCCGCCGCCGTGCGACGGCTGTTTCGCAACCCGTCAGGACGGGCGCGGACGTCCAAGCCGCTGTAGATCTGAAATGTCCTGGGAGAAGAGGGCGGGGCGGAGCCGCCGCGTCGGACGCCTGGGGCCGTCCGGAAAAGCCGCATCGGTCGAACCAGACGAGGCGGGCGCTTCAGGCTCTGGAGTCAGAAGTTCAGAGCGCCTGAAGGCCGGATGAGCGGCCGGTGGTGAGACCGGCCGCTCGCCGAGGGATCAGCCGTTGACGGCGTCCTTCAGTTGCTTGGCCGGCGTGAAGGCGACCTTCTTGCTGGCCGCGATCTCGATCGCGGCGCCCGTCGAGGGGTTGCGGCCGGTGCGGGCCGGCTTGGCCTGGACCTTGAACTTGCCGAAGCCCGGGATCGAGGCTTCTTCGCCCTTCACGGCGGCGTCGGTCAGCGACTTGAAGACGCCGTCGATGATGGCCTTGGCTTGGGCCTTGGTCAGCTTGTCGTCGGCGGCCACGGCGGCGTCGACCAGATCCGAAACGTTCATAAATCAGCTCATCTGCTGGGAATCAAAAGAGAGCCAACCCTGCCGGGCCAAACGCGCTTTGTCACCTCATCATGAGAACGAGGGTTAACGCGCCTGTCCAACGGGGGCGGGCCGGCGCCAGGTTGCGGAAAATCGCCGTCCTATCAACCCACTAAAGGAAACAGGCGAACCCGGCAGCCGCTGGCGACGAGGCGCTTGTGCAAGCGCGAACCGATTGTGCGCCTGCGAAGAAGGGCGGCGAATCCCGAGAATCGGCGCCGAAGGCCGCCGCGGCCGGGCCCCGCCGCCAAGGCCGTCCGCAACGCGCCGACGCCGGTCCGGCGTCATGCCGCGCGGGCCAGCAAGCGTTCGTAGCGCTGCAGGATGCGCTCGAGCGTCGAGCGCTTGATCGGCTTGCCGTCGCGCAGCTTGGTCCAGGTGGTTTCGCTGATCGCGTAGCAGTCGAACAGGTGCTCGCGCGTCACGGCGGGCAGCCGGGCGCGCAGGCGTTGGACGAGGTCGCGGGGTACGGTGAGGGTTTCGGCCATGGGTGAGCAAACGCCCCCGGAGCGCGTCGGCTCCGGGGTCTCCAAGCTAAATCAGGGGGCGATGACGGTGTTGTTGAACGGGGTGATCTCCGGCGCGCCGGCCGGGACGAGGATGCGGACGCGATAACCGGTCTTGCCGGCCTCGACGTGCAACCCGGTCATCGCCGCGCGCAGCGGCCGGCCGGTCGGGTTGTAACCGGTGACCTTGAAGCTTTTCTGTCCGCCGGCGATCAGGACGCCGACAGCCTCGGCGGCGGTCGGTCGGCCTGGGACGCGAACCTGGAGGCGCCCGTCGAGATCCGGGTCGCCCGTCCGATCCGGCGGCCGAGGCGTTCTGGAGCGCGCCGAAAAAGGATGGACGCCGAGGGGGAAAATCGGCGCCCATCCAGATCAAGGGGGGGTCATGGAACGTCGAAATGCGACGTTCGGTTGTGATGCTAGCGCCACAACCCCGCTCATGACCAATGCCGATTTTGTTACTCGTCATGCGCGTTCGACATGGATCTCAATCTTGGATGGTTCCGGGTCCGGCGGCGGGCGTCAGCGCGTGAACAGCTCCAGCGGCACGGCGTCGGCCATGGCCTTGTAGCCGGCCAGGGACGGATGCAGGCCGTCGCCGGAGTCGTAGGCCGGCGCCAGCTTGCCGGGATTGGCCGGGTCGCGCATCAGCCGGTCGAAGTCGATCACCGCGTCGAAGCGGCCGGGCGTCCGGATCCAGGCGTTGACCGCCTGGCGGTCCTGCTCGTTGGCTGCGTCGGGGTGATAGTAGCCCGATCCGCCGAAGGGCATGATGGTGGCGCCGTAGACCTTGATCCCGCGCTCGCGGGCGCGGCGGATCATCTGGTCGTACGAGGCGGTCATCCGGTTCACCAGGGCGGCGTGGGCCTCGGGGCTGGCCGGCTGTTCGCGGGTCAGGGTCCCCAGGTCGTTCACGCCCTCCAGCAGGATGACGTACCTGACGCCGGCCTGGTTCAGCACGTCGCGGTCGAAGCGGGCCATGGCGTTGGGGCCCAGGCCGTCCAGCACCAGCCGATTGCCGCCGATGCCGGCGTTCAGCACGCCCACGCCCCGGGTGCGCGGATCGGCCTGCAGCCGGGCGGCTAGGATGTCGGGCCAGCGGTTGTTCCCGTTGGTGGTGACGCCGTAGCCGTCGGTGATCGAGTCGCCGAAGGTCACTAGGCTGGCGCCGGCCGGTCGCAGCACATCGACGCCCGCGATCACGAACCAGTGGTCAAGCGACTTGCCGCCGGTCAGCTCCGCGGCCGCCAGCTGGTCGCCGGCCCCGAACCACGAGGTGGTGCGCGAGCCCGGATGGCTGGTCTGTTGGGCCGGGGGCGGGCCGTCGAAGCGGATCGTGACGGCTAGATTCGCCAGGGGCGCGGCCGGGAAGTCGATCGGGTCGGACAGGTATTCGGCGCCGGCGGGAATCGTGACCTCGGGACGGCCGGAGAAGGCCAGGGCCCGGTCGCTGGCCAGGTCGATGCGGGCCGAGCCGGGCGCGGCGGCCAGGGCGACATGGACGCCCGACAGCTTCAGCGGCTCGGTCCCGAAGGCGTTGGACAGCCGCACGCGGATCTTGCCGCCGCCGGTGCTGAGCCGCAGGGTCTGGCGCAGCGCGCCGTCGACGACCTCGGCGGCGGGCAGGGCGTCCTTGGCCGCGGGGATCATCTGGGCCGAGGCCCAGGAGGCCACCCAGCGCTCGGTCTTCGCCGCCCGAGTCGGCGCGGCGGAAGCCATCGTGACGGGACCGGCGCTGATCGAAAGCGCGATCGCCAGCCCGACCAGGGCGCGTTTTCCGATATCCAAGGCTTCCTCCAGCTCCGGCCCGTTCGACGATGGGCCCTTTTTGCTCACCCGATCCCAGGCAAGGGAATGAGACCGGTACCATAAAAAACTTGAGTGGTCAGATCTCTGCTTCCATACTGCCCTTCAACGTCGGCGAGCAACGCCGCCACCGTCCGTTCGACGGTTTGTTCCATCGTGGGGAAACGAAAGAGATCATGAGCCAGACCGTCACCCGCCGCACGCTCGGCGTCAGCCTGGCCGCCTTGGCCGCCGCGTCCTCGACCCTTGCCCGCGCCGCCGCCCCGGCCGCCGGCAAGCCGCTGTACAAGGACCCGGCCCAGCCGGTCGAACTGCGGGTCCGCGACCTGCTCTCGCGCATGACGCTGGAGGAGAAGGCCGCCCAGCTGATCGGCATCTGGCTGACCAAGGCCAAGATCCAGACCCCCGAGGGCGAGTTCTCGCCGCAGGAGGCCAGCAAGAATTTCCCCAACGGCCTGGGCCAGATTTCGCGCCCGAGCGACCGCAAGGGCCTCAAGCCCGCGACGGTGGTCGACGCCGCCGCCGGCGCCGACGACGGCTCGGTCAACCGCAACGCCAAGGAAACCGCCCGCTACGTCAACGCCGCCCAGAAGTGGGCGATGGAGCAGACGCGCCTGGGCATTCCGATGCTGATGCACGACGAGGCCCTGCACGGCTACGTCGCGCGCGACGCCACCAGCTTTCCGCAGGCCATCGCCCTGGCCTCGACCTTCGATCCGGACATCGTCGAGAAGAGCTTCGCCGTCGCCGCCCGCGAGATGCGGGCCCGCGGCTCCAACATCGCCCTGGCCCCGGTGGTCGACGTGGCCCGCGACCCGCGCTGGGGCCGCATCGAGGAAACCTACGGCGAGGACCCGCACCTGTGCGCCGAGATCGGCCTGGCGGCGATCCGCGGCTTCCAGGGCAAGACCCTGCCGCTGGCCAAGGACAAGGTGTTCGTCACCCTCAAGCACATGACCGGCCACGGCCAGCCGGAGAACGGCACCAATGTCGGCCCGGCCCAGATCGCCGAACGGACCCTGCGCGAGAACTTCTTCCCGCCGTTCGAACGGGCGGTGAAGGAGCTGCCGGTGCGCTCGGTCATGCCGTCGTACAACGAGATCGACGGGGTGCCCTCGCACGCCAACCGCTGGCTGCTGCACGACGTGCTGCGCGGCGAGTGGGGCTTCAAGGGCGCGACGATGAGCGACTATTTCGCCATCAAGGAACTGGCCGGCCGCCACAAGCTGACCGACAGCCTGGCCGACACCGCCGTGATGGCGATGAACGCCACGGTCGACATCGAGCTGCCCGACGGCGAGGCCTACGCCCTGCTGCCCGAGCTGGTGAAGGCCGGCCGCATCCAGCAGAGCCAGGTCGACGAGGCGGTGGCCCGGGTGCTGGCCATCAAGTTCGAGGGCGGGCTGTTCGAGAACCCCTACGCCGACGAGAAGACGGCCGACGCCAAGACCGCCGCGCCCGACGCCGTCGCCCTGGCCCGCGAAGCCGCACGCAAGGCGGTGGTGCTGCTGAAGAACGACAAGGGCGTGTTGCCGCTCGATCCGTCGAAGTTCAAGCGCCTGGCCCTGCTGGGCACGCACGCCAAGGACACGCCGATCGGCGGCTACAGCGACGTGCCGCGCCATGTGGTGTCGATCTACGAGGGACTGCAGGCCGAGGCCAAGAAGAGCGGCTTCACGCTGGACTACGCCGAGGCCGTGCGGATCACCGAAAGCCACGTCTGGGCCCAGGACGAGGTCAAGCTGGTCGACCCGGCCGTCAACGCCAAGCTGATCGCCGAGGCCGTCGAGGTGGCCAGGAAGGCCGACGTGGTCGTCATGGTGCTGGGCGACAACGAGCAGACCAGCCGCGAGGCCTGGGCCGACAATCACCTGGGCGATCGCGACAGCCTGGACCTGATCGGCCAGCAGAACGACCTGGCCAAGGCGATCTTCGACCTGGGCAAGCCCACGGTCGTCTTCCTGCTGAACGGTCGCCCGCTGTCGGTGAACCTCTTGGCCGAACGGGCCGACGCCCTGGTCGAGGGCTGGTACCTGGGCCAGGAGACCGGCAACGCCGCCGCCGACATCCTGTTCGGCCGCGCCAACCCGGGCGGCAAGCTGCCGGTCAGCATCGCCCGCGACGTCGGCCAGCTGCCGATCTACTACAACCGCAAGCCCACGGCCCGCCGCGGCTATCTGCTGGGCGACACCTCGCCGCTCTACCCGTTCGGCTTCGGCCTGTCCTACACCACCTTCGACATCTCGGCCCCGCGCCCGGCCAAGGCGCAGATCGGCGCTGGCGAGACCGTCAAGGTCGAGGTCGACGTGACCAACACCGGCAAGGTCGCCGGCGACGAGGTGGTGCAGCTCTACATCCACGATGAGGCGGCTTCCGTGACCCGTCCGCTGCTGGAGCTGAAGCACTTCAAGCGCGTGACCCTGGCGCCCGGGGCCAAGCAGACGGTGACCTTCGAGGTCTCGCCGCTGGACCTGTCGCTGTGGAACCTGGAGATGAAGCGCGTGGTCGAGCCGGGCCAGTTCACCCTGCTGTCGGGCCCGAACTCGGCCCAGCTGAAGCCGGCGACGCTGACGGTCACGGGCTAGAGCGACGCCGCGGCTGGGGACAGGCGCGTGCGCCCGTCCCCACGGCGGTCCGGGAGGCCGCTCGGCGTGCGGCGCCAGAACCTTGCTTCGGTCCGGGGCGGCGATAGTCTGGGCGCGACGTGGAGGCTGAAGATGCGCCCTTCCATCCGGTGGTTCGCGATCCTGGCCGCGGGCCTTGTCATCTCGCTGGCCGGCGTCGCCCAGGCGCAGCCCGCGCCTGGTCGCCAGAGCTGGGGCAAGCCGGGCGTCTCGTTCCTGCAGTACCGCACCGACGCGGTCGAGTGCGCCTGGCTCGCGGGCAGCGCCACGCCGGTTTCCGTGCCGCCGGTCGACCAGATGTTCGCCATGGAAGGCCAGGACGTCTTCGAGGTGACGGAAAGCGCCAAGCGCGGCCAGCACCGGATCCGCAACAACGTCGCCGATCAGTTGGCGCCGGCGCTGGAGACCTGCCTTCGTCGTCGCGGCTACCGGCCGTTCAGGCTGACGGACGACCAGAACGCCCAACTGAAGGGGCTGAAGCGCGGTTCGGCCTCGCGCCACCGCTATCTCTACGGCCTGGCGATCGATCCCGAGGTGCTGAAGGGGCAGGGGCTCTAGGTCGCCGCGGCAAGCGTGGTCCTCGTTCTTCGACAGGCTTAGGATGAGGACCATCTACAGGCCCAGTCCGTCGAAAACCTCATCCTGAGCTTGTCGAAGGACAAGGTTTTCGTCCCCGGAGCTAAATGTCGATCCGCTCTGGCCCTTACAGGCACGCATCCCGCACGATCGTGGCGTCGAAGGTGTCGGGCTCGGGCGCGGTCCAGGCCGCTTCGGTGAAGCCCAGCGCCTGGGCCTGGCCCTCCAAGTTGTTGTCGCTGTGGCGGTAGGCCTTGAGCCGCCGGAACAACTGCCTGGCGCAGTCCACTTCCTCGACCAGCTTTTCCGAACGGTAGGGCGCCAGGGCGACCCCGTCGGCGGCGTCGGTCTGCACGGCCTTGTATTCGTGGCGGATCCAGACCTGCTGATAGGGCGATCCGGCCGGCGTGGCGGCGGTCTTGGCGAACACCAGGATCGAGCGGTCCTCGACGCCGCCGATGAACGGCCAGTCGCGCGGCTGAACCTTTTCGGCCCACAGCGGCATCGGCTTGGTCGCCGGCTTCTCGGGAGAGACCGTCACCGGATCGACCGGCGAGGGCGCGTCCTGGATCGGGGCCGTCTGCAGCATCAGGATCAAGGCGAGCATGACGGTCTCCAGATCGGCGCGGGCGCCGTCAGATGGCGACGCGCTTGGCGATCGCCGAGCGCCGGGCGCCGGTTTCCTGCTTGGCCCGCTCGACCGCCTCGGTCTCGGTGGCGTGCAGCAGGTGGTCGATGACCCGCTCCAGGTGGTCGCGCATGGCTTGCCGGGCGGCGGCGGGATCGCGGGCCTTCAGGGCCTCGAACACCCGGCGGTGCTCGACGATGCGCGGCTCCAGCCCCATGCCGCGGGCCCGGGTCAGGATGTTGCGGGCCAGGGGCGAGCGGTTGCGCCAGTCCCACAGGTTCTCGATCGTGGCGATGATCGCGCCGTTCCCCGAGGCGCGGGCGATGACCATGTGGAACTCGCGGTCGGCGTCCTCGCCCTGGATTTCCTCCTCGCGGGCCATGCGCTCCATCAGCGCCTCCAGCTCCTGGATCTGCTCGTCGGTGATGGCGGTGGCGGCCAGGGCGGCGGCCTCGCCCTCGAACAGGCGGCGGGCCTCGATCAGCTCGAACGCGCCGATCTCCAAGGCGGGCTCGGTGCTGGCCGGGGCGACGGGGCGGACCTCGCCGGTGACATAGATGCCCAGGCCGTGGCGGGCCTCGATCATGCCCAGCATTTCCAGAGCGATCATCGCCTCGCGCAGGGTGGGTCGGCTGACCCCGAACTGCTCGGCCAGCTCGCGTTCGGTGGGCAGGCGGTCGCCAAGCTTGTATTGGCCGCCCTCGATGGCGTCGGCGATCGAGTCGGCGATGCGACGGTAGAGCTTGACGTTCTCGGCCATGGGTCTGCGTCAGTTCCTCGGCGGCGGCCCCGAAAGGCCCTTCGAACTCCGCGATAGCATAGCCCACCTGGCCCGCGCGGGCTATTTTTGGCGCCGGTCCCTAAAGCTTGGCGATCGCCGGAAAACCCTGGGGTACAGACCGGGTTTCGACGACCTCACCAGTCGTGCATGGAGCCGTCCTCGCGGCGGGCGATCGGCAGGTAGGCGCGCTTGTACGGGTGTTTGGCGGCCTGCGCCTCGTCGATGTCGACGCCCAGGCCGATCGCTTCGCCGGGGTGCAGCATGCCGTCCGCGAAGCTGTAGGCGTGGGGGAACACCGCGTCGGTCGCCTCGGTGTGGCGCATGTATTCCTGGATGCCGAAATTGGGGATCGACAGGTCGAAGTGCAGGGCTGCGGCCATGCAGACCGGCGACAGGTCGGTGGCGCCGTGGCAGCCGGTGCGCACGTGGTGCAGGTCGGCGAAGCCGGCGATCCTGCGCAGGTGGGTGATCCCGCCGGCATGGACCACGGTGGCGCGGATATAGTCGATCAGCTGTTCCTCGATCAGCTGCTTGCAGTCCCAGATCGAATTGAACACCTCGCCCACGGCCAGGGGCGTGGTGGTGTGCTGGCGGATGATGCGGAAGCTGGCCTGGTTCTCGGCGGGGACGGCGTCCTCCAGCCAGAAGGGGCGGTAGGGCTCCAGGTCCTTGCCGAGGCGGGCGGCCTCGATCGGGGTCAGGCGATGGTGGACGTCGTGCAGCAGGTGCAGGTCCCAGCCTAGCGTGTCGCGAGCCGCCGCGAACAGGCCGGGCGCGCTGCGCAGGTACTTTTCGGTCGACCACAGGCTTTCGGTCGGCAGGTCGCCGTCGGCCGGTTCGTAGAAGAACCTGTCCTTGGAGACGCCGTAGACGCCCTTCAGTCCGGGCACGCCCGACTGCAGGCGGATGGCCTTGTAGCCCTGGGCCGCATAGGCCGCCGCGTTCTCCAGGGTCTCCTCGACCGTCGCGCCGTTGGCGTGGCCGTAGACCATCACGCCGGTGCGGCAGGCCCCGCCCAGCAGCTGGTACAGCGGCAGGCCGGCGATCTTGGCCTTGATGTCCCACAGGGCCATGTCGACCGCGGCGATGGCGGCCATGGTCACCGGGCCGCGCCGCCAGTAGGCGCCCCTGTACAGGTACTGCCAGATGTCCTCGATCTGGTGGGCGTCGCGGCCGATCAGGCAGGGGATGACGTGGTCGGCCAGGTAGCTGGCCACGGCCAGCTCGCGGCCGTTCAGCGTGGCGTCGCCGACGCCGTGGACGCCGTCGCTGGTCTCGATCTTCAGGGTGACGAAGTTGCGCCCCGGACAGGTGACGATGACTCTGGCGGCGGTGATCTTCGGCATGGGGCGCTTTCGTTGATCCGACAGTGATCCAATTGGCGAAGGTCGGATGGTAGCGGTATCGGTCTAAATCAGGCGCGGCGGTTGTCAACCTATTGGTCTGACCAATAATGCCATGGTGTCTCGACCTTTGTTCAAGGTAGCGGTATCAGAAGGTCAAGACCGTCGCGCCCCTCGCATCGCGTGGCAGAGTGTCGCCAGGGAGAAAACATGCGTCCTGTGTCCTTCGTGCGTGGGCTTTGCCTGGCGGCCGGCCTGATCTCGGCGACCTTCTGGGGCTCCGTGGCCCAGGCCGAGGACGGCTATGACCTGTGGCTGCGCTATCGGCCGCTGCCGGCGGCCCAGCGGCCGCAGCCTCGCGCGATCGCGCCCTGCGCCGATACGCCGACCCTGAAGGTCGCGCGCGCCGAACTGCAGCGCGGGCTGGACGGCCTGGTCGGCGGCGCGCCGGCGCCGGACGCTCCCTCGATCCTGCTGGGCACGCCCGCCGGCTCGCCCGCCGTCGCCGCCCTGAACCTGCCGCTGCAGGGCGCTGGCGAGGAGGGTTACCTGATCCGAACCGTGGGTAAGACCACGGTCATCGCCGCCAACCGCGACATCGGCGTGCTGTACGGCGTCTTCGCCTATCTGCGTCTGGTCCAGACGGGGCAGGGCGTCGACAAGCTCGACATCCTGTCGGCCCCCAAGGTCAATCACCGCCTGCTGAACCACTGGGACAATCTCAATGGCAGTGTCGAGCGCGGCTATGCCGGGGCCTCGCTGTGGGACTGGTGGAAGCTGCCCGACTACAAGGATCCGCGCTATGTCGACTACGCCCGCGCCAACGCCTCGATCGGCATCAACGGCGCGGTGCTGAACAACGTCAACGCCAAGGCCGACAGCCTGACCGCCCCCTATATCGCCAAGGCCGTGGCCCTGGCCGAGGTGTTCCGGCCGTATGGGATCAAGGTCTATCTGTCGGCGCGCTTCTCGGCCCCGATCGAGATCGGCGGACTGAAGACCGCCGACCCGCTGGACCCGGCCGTCCGCGCCTTCTGGAAGGCCAAGGCCGACGAGATCTACCAGGCTATTCCCGACTTTGGCGGCTTCCTGGTCAAGGCCAATTCGGAAGGCCAGCCGGGACCGCAGGACTATGGCCGCACCCATGTCGACGGGGCCAACATGCTGGCCGACGCCGTGGGGCCGCACGGCGGGATCGTGATGTGGCGGGCCTTCGTCTATTCGCACGAGCAGCCGGACGACCGCGCCAAGCAGGGCTACGGCGAGTTCAAGCCGTTCGACGGCCAGTTCCGCGACAACGTCGTCGTCCAGGTCAAGAACGGGGCGATCGACTTCCAGCCGCGCGAGCCGTTCCACCCGCTGTTCGGGGCCATGCCCAAGACCAACCTCGGCATGGAGTTCCAGATCACCAAGGAATATCTCGGCTTCGCCACCCACCTGGTCTATCTGGGCCCGCTCTACGAAGAGACCCTGAAGTCCGACACCTACGCCAAGGGGCAGGGTTCGACCGTGGCCAAGGTGGTGGACGGCGCGCTCGATAATCGGCCCCTGACCCTGATGGCCGGGGTTTCCAACATCGGCCGCGACCGAAACTGGTCGGGCTCGCAGTTCGACCAGGCCAACTGGTACGTCTTTGGCCGTCTGGCCTGGGATCCCGAGGCCTCGACCCGGGACATCGCCGCCGACTGGGCGAAGATGACCTTCTCCACCGACCCGCGCTTCGTCGCGCCGGCCGTGGCGATGATGATGGGCTCGCGCGAGGCGGCGGTCGACTACATGACGCCACTGGGCCTGCACCACCAGATGGGCCGCAGCCACCACTACGGTCCCGGCCCGTGGGTGAGCGGCGGCGAGCGCGCCGACTGGACCAGCGTCTACTACGCCAAGGCCGGCAAGGACGGGATCGGCTTCGACCGCACCGCCGCCGGCAGCAACGCCGCGGCCCAGTACGCCCCGCCGGTGGCCCGGCGCTTCTCGGACCTGAAGACGATCGACGAAAAGGACCTGCTGTGGTTCCACCACCTGCCGTGGACCTATCGCCTGAAGTCGGGCCAGACCCTGTGGGACGGGCTGGTCACCCACTATTCGCGCGGCGTGTCCTATGTGGACGGCATGGAGCGCACCTGGGCCGATTTGGCGCCCTATGTGGATCCCGAGCGCCACGCCCAGGTCGCCGACTTCCTGACGATCCAGCGCCGGGAGGCCCAGTGGTGGCGCGACGCCTCGATCGCCTATTTCCAGGCCTTTTCGGGCCTGCCGCTGCCGGCCGGCGAGGCGCCCCCGGCCCATTCTCTGGACTATTACGAGAAGCTCAGCTTCCCCTACGCACCGGGGATCTAGGGGGCGAAAACCTCGTCCTTCGACAAGCTCAGGACGAGGACCACGCACGGCCCTCGAACGCCGATCCGCCTCAGGCCGCCGCGCAGTTGTCGGCGATGAACCGCATGTGGTCGGGCATGACCTGGGCCGACCTGGCGATGACGGCGTGGATGTCGGCCATCCGGGCGCGCAGCTCGTCGTCCGCCATCACGTCCGCCATCGGATCATGGCCTCGGGGCTCAAGGCCCTGGCCGACCATCACCGCGAACCAGCTGGTGTCGGTGAACAGCTCCTCGTTCTCGCGGAACACCCGGCCGTAGCTCTGGAACACGGCCATCTTGTCGGCCAGGTAGTCGGGGATCGGCATTTCCCGCAGATAGTCCCAGTACGGCGTGTCGTTCCGTCGGGTGGCGTGGAAGTGCAGGATCAGGAAGTCGCGGATCGTCTCGTACTCGAACTTCATCACCCGATTGTAGCGGTCGATGTCGGGGGTCTCGAACCGCTTGTCGGGGAACATGGCCAGCAGGCGCGAGATGCCCACCTGGATCAGGTGGATGCTCTGGCTCTCCAGCGGCTCCATGAAGCCGGCCGACAGGCCGATGGCCACGACGTTCTTGTTCCAGCTCTTCTTGCGCCGTCCCGCCTTGAACCGCAAGGTGAACGGGTCGATCAGCGGCTCGCCGTCCAGATGGGCCAGCAGATAGGCGGTCGCCTCGTCCTCGCTGATGTGCTGACTGGAATAGGCGTAGCCGTTGCCCAGGCGGTGCTGCAGCGGGATGCGCCATTGCCAGCCAGCGGGGCGCGCGGTGGCGCGGGTCACGGGCTGGGTCGAGCCGCCCAGGGCGCAGGGCACGGCCACGGCGCGGTCGTTCAGCAACCACTGCGACCAGTCCTCGAAGCCGGTCTTCAGGGTCTGCTCGATCAGCAGGCCGCGGAAGCCCGAGCAGTCGATGAACAGGTCGCCCTCGACCCGCTGGCCGTTCTGCAGGGTCACGGCCTCGATGAAGCCGTCTTCGGTCCGCTGGTGGACGTCGACGATCCGGCCTTCCTGGCGGCGCACCCCGCGCTCTTCGGCATAGCCGCGCAGGAACCGGGCGTAGAGGCCGGCGTCGATATGGTAGGCGTGGTCGATCCTCGCCAGCGGCGAGTTGCGCTGCTGGTTGGGGCGCATGAACTTGCCCTGGGCCGAGGCCACGGCCTGCAACGAATATTCGCCCAGATCGGCGGCCTCGCCCATGGCCTTCAGCCGCAGCCAGTAGGCGTGGAACGAGACTCCCTCCATGTCGACTCCGTAGGGGCCGAACGGGTGGTGGTACTGGTGGCCGATCGTCTTCCAGTCGACGAAGTCGATGCCCAGCTTGAAGGTCGCCTTGGTGCGGCGGACGAAGTCGAACTCGTCCAGCCCCAGCATACGGTTGAAGATCTTGATCTGCGGGATCGTGGATTCGCCGACCCCGACCGTGCCGATCTCCTCGGACTCCACCAGCGTCACCTGGGTGTGGCCGTCCTTGAGGAAGCGGCCCAGCGCCGCGGCCGTCATCCAGCCGGCCGTGCCGCCGCCGACGATGACGATCTTGCGCAGGCGTTGGTCGGTCACGCGGGGACTCCGGCGGCGGCCGCGTCGGCGGCGCAATAGCGGGCGATAAAGGCGGCGTGGTCGGGCATGGCCTGGGCGGTCTGGCCGATCAGGGCCGACATCCGTTGCAGGCGCTGGACCAGTGCGGCCTGCGGCAGGCTGTCGACCAGGGCGTCGTACTGGCGCGGCACGATCCCCTGGCCCATCAGCACCGCGATCCAGCTGGGCTCGGCGAACAGGTCGTAGTCGGACTGGAAGATGCGCCCGCGCCCGGCGAACAGGTCGATCTTGCGCTGCAGGCTCTCGGGGATCTCCATGGTGCGGACATAGTCCCAGTACGGCGTATCCGACCGCTCCGTGGCCTTGAAGTGCAGGATGATGAAGTCGCGGACCAGCTCGACCTGCAGGGCGGTCAGGCGGTTGTACTCGTCGATCTCCAGCGGATCGAAGCCCTTGTCCGGGAACAGGGCCAGGAGCTTGGTGATTCCGGCCTGGATCAGATGGATGCTGGTGCTCTCCAACGGCTCCAGGAAGCCGGACGACAGGCCGATGGCGACGCAGTTCTTGATCCAGGCCCGGTCGCGGCGGCCGGCCTGGAAGCGCAGAAAGTTCGGTTCGGCGTCCGTCGGACCGTCCAGGCCGGCCAGCAGCCCGGCCAGGGCCTCGTCGTCGCCGATATGGGCGCTGGAATAGACGTAGCCGTTGCCGGTGCGGTGCTGCAGCGGGATGCGCCAGCGCCAGCCGGCCTTGTCGGCGGTGGCGCGGGTGTAGGGCGTCAGGCCGTCGCCGCCGGTGGCGCAGGGCAGGGCCACGGCCCGGTCGTTGGGCAGCCAATGGCTCCAGTCGACATGGCGTCCGCCCAGGGCCTGGCCGATCAACAGGGCGCGAAAGCCGGTGCAGTCGATGAACAGGTCGGCCTCGAAGGTCCGCCCGTCCTCCAGGGTGACCGACTGGATGAAGCCGTCCTCGCCGCGCAGGCCGACATCGGCGACCTTGCCCTCGATCCGCCTGGCGCCCCGCGCCTCGGCGAAGCCGCGCAGGAAGCGGGCATAGAGGCCGGCGTCGAAGTGAAAGGCGTATTTCAGGCTCGACAGCACCTTGGCCGGATCCGGATCGGGCAGGGTGAAGCGGTTCTGGCGCGCGGCGACGGCCGCCAGGTTGAAGTCCTCGAGCGGCCCGACCTGGTCGCGCACCTTGCGCCAGACCTGGTGGAACTTGATGGCCTCGATATCCAGGCCGAAGCTTCCGAACGGGTGGATGTAGCGGTCGCCCAGGCGGGTCCAGTCGCGGAACTCGATGCCCAGCTTGAAGGTCGCGCGGGTGGCCCGCATGAAGTCGCGCTCGTCGATCCCCAGCATGGCGTTGAAGGTCAGGATCGGCGGAATCGTGGCCTCGCCGACGCCGACCGTGCCGATCTGCTCGGACTCGATCAGAGTCACCTCGACCTGGTCGCCCAGCACCTTGGACAGGGCCGCCGCCGTCATCCAGCCGGCCGTGCCGCCGCCTAGGACCAGAACCTTGCGGATGGGGGAGGGGCTCATGGACGGTCCTTCAGGGCGTCGGCGTGAAGCGGCATGGCCTGGGCGGCCTGGCGGATCAGGCCGCGCAGCCGGGCCAGGGCCGCGTCGGCCTGGTCGGCGGGCAGGCGGTCGGCCAGGCGGTCGTGGCGGCGGGGCAGGATCCCGTGGCCAAGGAACGCCGCGACCCAGGCACCCTCCACGAAGGTCTCCTCGTCGTACAGCACCACACGGCCTCGGCTTTCGAACTGGGCCTGCTTGTAGGCCAGGGCCGGCGAGGGCGCGGCTTGCCGGGACCGGGCCCAGAGCGGGTCGCTCCGCGCGGCGGCGACGTAGCGGAAGACGGCCATGTCGCGGGCCCGGTCATGTTCCTCGGCCATCAGGCGATTGTATTCCATCGCCGCCAGGGGCGAGCCGTCGGCGGTGGGCAGCAGGGCGATCAGCCGGCCGACGCCGCTCTGGACGCTTTGCGCATCGTCGCCGTTCAGCGGCTCCAGCTGGCTCGCCGCCGGTCCGATGGCCACGCAGTTGCCGGTCCAGACCCTCTCGCGGCGGCCGTTGCGCAGCCGGACGATCGCCGCCTCGCCGCCCAGGATCTCGCGCGCCGCCTCGTCGGACGTCAGGTTGCCAGCATAGGCCAGGGCCACCGCGTCGCCGCCGCGCAGGGGGACGCGCCGCAGCCAGCCCTCGGCGATCGCTTCGAACTCGGTCAGCGGCGGGGGATTGGCGCGGGGCGCGACCTCGCGCAGGGCCAGGCGGTCGCAGGGCAGGGCGGTCGACTCGTCGATCCAGCCCGCGTCCGGCGTCGCGCCGATCAGGCGGCCGTCCGGGGTGGTGTCGACGAACAGGTCGGCGGCGATCCGCTCGCCGTCGGCCAGGATCACGGCCGCGATTCGGCCGTCCGGCGCCAGGGCGACCTGCGCGATCTCGCCGCTCCGCGCCTCGACTCGGCCCGCCGTCGCGCGCAGGGCCGCGACATAGCCGGCCGCGTCCAGGTGCTGGCCGTAGGACAGGGTCGACAGCACCGATCGGGGGTCCTCGCTGGGCGGCGCGAACCGGCCCAGCCGCGCGGCCACGGCGGCCAGGCTGTAGTCCTCGTAGCGGCCGGCCTCGCCGCGCTCGCGGACTCGCAGCCAGTGATGATGGAAGGCCACGCCGTCGAGATTGGCGCCGGCGTCGCTGAAGCCCTCGACGTGGTCCTCGTCCGTCCAGCCGCTGTATCGCGCGCCGAGCTTGAAGGTCCCGCGCGCGGCCCGCATCAGGGCGGGCTCATTCAAGCCGAGCAGGCCATGGAAGCCGCGCAGGGCGGGCAGGGTGGACAGGGCTCCGCGCGGCGCGCCGTCGGCGGTGTCGACCACCCGGATCGCGCAGGCGCCGGGCAGGACCCGCGCCAGGGCGGCGGCGGTCATCCAGCCGGCGACGCCGCCGCCCAGGACCGCGACGCTGTTCAGGGGCGAACGGCTCATGCCCTCACCGCCTGGGCGGCGTTGACGGGCGCGGCGGCGCAGAAGCGGGCGACCCAGTCGTCGTGGGCCGGCATCGCGCCCGCCGTGTCGGCGACGGAGTCGCGAATGGCCTTCAGCCTTTGCGCTAGGACGGCGTCGGGCACGCTGTCGCTGACCGGGTCATAGGCCCGCGGCACGACGTTTTGGCCCAGATAGACCGCCAGCCAGCTGGGCTCGAGGAAGAAGCCGTCCTTGTACTTCACGACCACCCCGCGATCGCGGAACAGGTCCATCTTGTAGGCCAGGCTGTCGGGGATGGGCAGGTTGCGGCGGTCGTCCCAGAACGGCGAGCCGGTCCGCTGGTTGGCGTGATAGTGCAGCACCAGGAAGTCGCGGATGCGTTCGAACTCCAGGTTCATGACGCGGTTGTATTCGTCCTGGTCGGCCGGGTCGCAGCCCCGGTCGGGAAACAGTTCCAGCAGGGTGGTGACGGCCACCTGGATCAGGTGGATGCTGGTGCTTTCCAGCGGCTCCAGGAAGCCGCTGGCCAGGCCCACGGCCACGCAGTTCCGGCTCCACTGCTTCCGGCGGTGGCCGGCCGTGAACCGCAGGAAGCGCGGATCCGCCTGGGCCTTGCCCTCCAGGCCCGCCAGCAGGGCGGCGGCGGCGTCGTCGTCGCTGATGTGGGCGCTGGAATAGACATAGCCGTTGCCCACCCGGTGCTGCAGCGGGATGCGCCAGCGCCAGCCGGCGGTGTCGGCCGTGCAGCGCGTATAGGGGGTGGAGATCTCAACCGTCTCGCAGGGCACGGCGGCGGCCCGGTCGCAGGGCAGCCAGCGGGTCCAGTCCTCGTAGCCGGCCTTCAGGGCCTGTTCGATCAGCAGGCCGCGGAAGCCCGAGCAGTCGATGAACAGGTCGGCTTCGATTCGCTCGCCGCTCTCCATCGTGACCGCCTCGATGAAGCCGTCCCCGCCGCGCAGGGCGACGTCGGCGACCTTGCCCTCGGTGCGGACCACGCCGCGCGCTTCGGCATAGGCGCGCAGATAGGCCGCGTAGAGCCCGGCGTCGAACTGGTAGGCGTAGTTGTAGGTCGAGGCCACCGAGCTCAGGTCGGGCGAGGGCGGGGCGAATCGCCCCTGGCGCGCGGCCATGATCGGCAGGGAATAGGCCTCCAGCGGCGTGGCGTCGCCGCCCTGGCGGGCCCGCAGCCAGTGATGGTGAAAGCCGACGCCGGCGATCGCCGCGCCATAAGCGCCGAACGGGTGGATGTAGCTGTCGCCCGGCTTGCCCCAGTCGCGGAACTCGATGCCCAGCTTGTAGGTCGCCTGGGTCCTGCGCATGAAATCGGCCTCGTCCAGGCCCAGGGCGGCGTTGAAATGGCGAATGTGCGGCACGGTCGCCTCGCCGACGCCAACCGTGCCGATCTCGGCCGATTCGACCAGGCGGATGGCGATCGGCAGGCCGGCCAGCTTGGCCGACAGGGCCGCGGCCGTCATCCAGCCGGCCGTGCCGCCGCCGACGATTAGAATGTTCCGGACGGCCTGATCCGTCATGCGTTCCCCCCGCTGTGACCGTACCCCGCCTTCTACGGGCGGTCATCCTGTGTGGCCCGCCGGGACCAGGATGTCCAAGCAGGATTGGTCGGACAACGCACTTCCCCTCTTGCGTGGGACAGCGCTGTCTGTACTTTGCCCTCCATTGAGCGGCGCCTTGGGGGCGCTTCCAATTGTTATGACAAAACAGAAGGCTGGGTAGGGCCAGCTTTCTTCTTCGTGGGCCAAGGTAGCGTTCCTTGACGCCTGCGGGCTTTGCCATATCATCTGACCACAATGGTCGAAGCAATAGGCCAATGGTAGCGGTAACGAGCTGCCATGAAGAATAACTGGGGAGGCAGATAAAATGGATCACGTCGAACGTGCGCCCGTGCGCGCAGGCGCAACTTCAACTTCAAAACTCAGGTATGGAGCTTCGGCCCTGGCGTTGGGCGCCATGCTGGTCGCCGCGCCGGCCTGGGCCCAGACCAAGCCGGCCGACGAGGTGTCGACGGTCGACGAGGTGGTCGTCACCAGCATCCGTCAAAGCTTGAAGAGCTCGCAGCAGCTGAAGCAAAGCTCCGAGATCATCGGCGACTCGATCACCGCCGAGGACATCGGCGCCCTGCCGGACCGCTCGGTGACCGAGGCGCTGCAGCGCATCCCGGGCGTGGCCATCAACCGGTTCGCCGCCGGCGTCGACCCCGACCACTTCTCGACCGAAGGCAGCGGCGTCGTCGTGCGCGGCCTGAACTTCGTGCGTTCCGAACTGAACGGCCGCGACACCTTCTCGGCCAACAACGGCCGCGCCCTGAGCTTCGCGGACGTGCCGTCCGAGCTGATGGGCGGCGTCGACGTGTTCAAGAGCCCCTCGGCCGACATGATCGAGGGCGGCATTTCGGGCACGGTGAACCTGCGCACCCGCCTGCCGTTCGACAGCACCAAGCGGCTGCTGTCGGTGTCGGCGGAGGCCAGCTACGGCGACTTCGTCAAGCGTTGGGCGCCGACCTACACGGCCCTCTACAGCGACCAGTGGGACACCGAGGCCGGCACGTTCGGCCTGCTGCTGAGCGCCGTCGACTCCAAGCTGTTCACCCGCGCCGACGGCACCCAAGTGTCGAACTTCGGCTGCCGCACCGGCTTCACCAGCGCCCAGACCGCCAATCCGCAAGCCGTGGATTGCCCCCAGGGCGGCAAGGGCGTGTGGTTCCCGCGCGGCGCGGCCTTCCGCAGCACCGAGACCGAGCGTGAGCGCACGGGCTATGCGGCGGCCGGCCAATGGCGCAGCAACGACGACACCATGCTGGCGACCTTCCAGTACCTGCGCTCGGAATCGACGCAGTCCTGGACCGAGCACGCGATGGAGATCGCCACCGACAACGTGACCTCGAACGGCGACTCCCGCCCGATCGACGGCACGACCTTCGGCGTCGACAGCGACGGCATCTTCACCAACGGGATCATCACCGGCACCACCGGCTGGCGCGACGACCAGAACGGTCCGGACCCGCGCACGCCGACCTTCGGCCTGCAGAGCAACAACATCAGCCGCAGCGTCGAGCAGACCTACGTCACCTCGGACTACGGCTTCAATTTCAAGTGGACGCCGAACGATCGCCTGGGCGTGGCCTTCGACTATCAGCACGTCGACTCGACGGTCGACAACCTGGACGTCGGCATCTGGGGCTCGAGCTTCCAGAACCTGGACCTGAAGCTCAACGGCTCGGACATGCCGGTGTTCACGTTCATTCCGCCGGCCAGCGGCGCGTCGATCCCGGCCTGCTCGCCGCCCAGCGGCAGCTGCTCGACCTACTTCACCGGCGCGCACAACAGCTTCCAGGACCCGTACAACAGCTTCTGGCGTTCGGCGATGGACCACATCGAGCAGAGCGAAGGCAAGGAAGACGCCGCCAAGATCGACGTCGATTACCGCTTCGCCGAGAACAGCTGGCTGGACTCCGCGCGGGTCGGGGTGCGCTGGGCCGAGCGCGACCAGACCACGCGCTTCTCGACCTATAACTGGGGCGTGCTGAGCGAAATCTGGGGCGCCGGCGGCCCGGTCTGGTTCGACGATCCGATCAACGGCAATCCGGCCACGCCCGGCGGTTCGACCAGCTCGGCCCACACCGAACTCTATCCGTTCACCGACTTCATGCGCGGCCAGGTTCCGGTTCCGACCGGCCTGGACGCCCGCCCGTTCTACAACGGCAACGCCGCTAAGGACTACGCGGCGATGTCGGCCTTCGCCCTCAGCGTCGGCGACGAATGGCGGGCCCGCAACGGCGCCAATGGTTGCGCGCAGAACTGGGTTCCCCTGGCTCAGCGATGCAATGTGATCGCCGGCACGCCGTTCCTTCCGCAGGAAATCAACCCCGTCAACGAGACGACCAAGTCGGCCTACGGCATGCTGCGCTTCAAGCATGACGCAGGAAACGATGTCCGGATCACCGGCAACATCGGCCTGCGCTACACCGAGACCACGCGCGAGGCTTCGGGATTCAGAACCTTCCCGTTGACCAACTTCAGCACCGACGCGGAATGCGCCTCCGTCCCGGCGGGCCAGACGCCGACCCCGTTCTGCCAGCTCACGCCGGCGATCCGGGCCCAGGCCCGCCTGTGGGCCAACGGCGCGGTGGTGCCGGACACGGCTCACGCCAAGTTCGAATACTGGCTGCCCAGCTTCAACCTGAAGGTGGCCATGCAGCACGGGGTCCAGCTGCGCTTCGGCCTGTCCAAGACCCTGACCCCGCCCGAGATCGGCCTGACCCGCAACTACTACAACCTGGCGCTCAATACGAACGCCGACGGGATCAGCAACGGCATGCCCACGGGCAACGTCACGGTCGGCAATCCCTTCCTCAAGCCCACCCAGGCCAAGAACATCGACGCCTCGGTGGAATGGTACTTCGCGCCAGTCGGCTCGCTGACCTTCGCGGCGTTCTGGAAGGAACTGACCGACGTCGCCACCAACACGACCGCCCGCGTGCCGTTCACCAACAACGGCGCCACCTTCGATGTCCTGGTCACCACGCCCGGCAACGCCGAGCAGAAGGCCCACGTCAAGGGCTTCGAAGTCGCCTACCAGCAGTTCTACGACTTCCTGCCCAAGCCGCTGGACGGGTTCGGCATCAACGCCAACTACAGCTACATCGACAGCAAGGGCGTGCCGCAAAGCACGCTGTCGGCGACCGATCCCGACGTGGCCGCCGGCCGCGTCTCGACGGTCAACACCGCGCTGCTGCCGCTGCAGGGCCTGTCCAAGCACAACGCCAACCTCGCGGCCATCTACGAGAAGGGTCCGATCTCGGCTCGCCTGGCCTACAACTGGCGTTCGGACTTCCTGCTGACGGTCCGCGACGTGATCGTGCCCTTCGCGCCGATCATGAACGAGGCCACCGGCCAGCTGGACGGTTCGCTGTTCTACACCCTCAACCCGAAGGTGAAGATCGGCGTGCAGGGCGTGAACCTGACCAACGAGGTCACCAAGACCACCCAGGTCCTGAACGACCAGCTGCTCAAGGCCGGGCGGTCGTGGTTCATGAACGACCGGCGCTACACCTTCGTGGTCCGCGCCAGCTTCTAGATCCCGAGGCGACCCGGCCGGACCTCGTCCGGTCGGGTCGTCCAGGGCGCATGTCCTTCGACCGTCCGCGGGCGAGGGCTTCTATCCCAAAACTCGCCGCGCAACGTTCCTGACGTTGCGCGGCGTTCTTGAGAGGGCTTCGCCGTGACGTCTCGCCGTTCATCGTTTTCCAGGCGCGGCTTCATCGGGAGCGGCGCCGCCGTGGCGGCCGTCAGCGCGGTTCCGGGCCTGGGCCTGGCCGCCGATCGGTCCTTTAGCCCGTCTCTCGCCGCCCTGGCCCGCGCCAAGGGCCTGCGGTTCGGTAGCGCGGTCGGGATGGGCACGTTCAACGATCCCCGCTATCGCCAGGTGCTGATCGACGAGTGCGGCGTGCTGGTCCCCGAGAACGAGCTGAAATGGTACGTCCTGCGTCCCGACGCCAAGACCTTCGCTTTCGGGCGGGCCGACCGGATCGCCGCCTTCGCCAAGGCCCACGACATCGCTCTGCGCGGCCACACCCTGCTGTGGCATCACCCGAAATGGTTCCCGGCCTGGCTCAACGCCTACGACTTCGGCCAGGGTCCCGCCGCCGCCAAGAACGCCCAGGCCTTGCTGGTCGATCACATCGACAAGGTCGTGGCGCACTATCCGCAGATCGCCTCCTGGGACGTGGTCAACGAGACCATCGACCCTAAGGACGGCTCGATCCGCCGCACCGTCTTTTCCGACGCCATGGGCCAGGAACAGACCCTGGACGTCGCCTTCCACGCCGCCCGCGCCGCCGCGCCCAAGGCCCGGCTGGTCTATAACGACTACATGGGCTGGGAGGCCGGCAACGAGGCGCACCGGGCCGGTGTGCTGAAGCTGCTGGAAGGCTTCCGCAAGCGCGGGACGCCGGTCGACGCCCTGGGCGTGCAGAGCCATCTGGGCACGGAAGATCCGGCCGCGCCCGGCAGCCTGGGCCGGCCCCAGGAAAAGGCCTGGCGCGCCTTCATCGATGAGGCGACCGGCATGGGTTACGACCTGCTGATCACCGAGTTCGACGTCAATGACCAGAACCTGCCGGCCGACATCGCCGTCCGCGACGCGGACACGGCCGCCGTGGCCAAGGCCTATCTCGACCTGATGCTGGACTACCGTCAGACCAAGGAGGTTCTGGCCTGGGGCATGGTCGACAAATATTCCTGGCTGCAGGGCTTCACGCCGCGCAAGGACGGCCTAGCCATGCGCGTGACGCTCTATGACGACGCCTACCGGCCCAAGCCGTTGCGTGAGGCGGTGGCGGCCGCCTTGCGGTCGGCGCCGGCGCGGGCTTGATCCGCCGGGCGACGAACCGGCCTACCGTCTCGACTTCGCTTCGCGCTATCTTGGGCGCCCATGAGCGGTCGATCCGCCAACTGTTGCTCCTAGGCGCCGCATGAGCCTGTCCTTTCCGCCCCTGGAAGAGCGTTCGAACGTCACGCGGGAGGCGCTGCGGGGCGAGATCGTCCCCGCCTACCGGCCCGTGGTGCTGCGCGGCTTCGCGGCGGACTGGCCGGCGGTCCGGGCCGGCCTGGAGGGCCCCGAGGCCGTGGCGGCCTATTTGAAGGGCTTCGACGCGGGCGCGACGGTCGAGGCCTTCGTCGGACCGCCGGAGATCGACGGCCGCTTCTTCTACGGCGACGCCGAGCGGGCGTTGAATTTCGAGCGGCGACCGGGCGGGATCTCGGCCATCCTCGACGACCTGCTGGCCCTGGGCCAGGAGGCGCGGCCGCCGTCGGTCTATGTCGGTTCGACCCTGACGTCCGGGGTGCTGCCCGGCTTCGCCGAGGCCAACCGTCACGATCTGCTGGCCGTGCCGGTCGAGCCGCGCATCTGGTTTGGCAACGCGGCCACGGCGCAGACCCATTACGACATGGCCGACAACATCGCCGTGGTGGTGGCTGGGCGCCGGCGCTTTACCCTGTTTCCACCCGAGCAGACGGCCAACCTCTATGTCGGGCCGCTGGACTTCACCCTGGCCGGCCAGCCGATCAGCATGGTCCGGCTCGACGACCCCGATCTAGACCGCTATCCGCGCTTCGCCGAGGCGGCTCGGCGGGGCCTCGCGGCCGAGCTGGAGCCCGGTGACGCCCTCTACATCCCCACCGCCTGGTGGCACCACGTCCAGTCGCTCGACAGCCTCAATGTGCTGGTCAACTACTGGTGGCGCGACCTGCCGCCCGAGGCGGGCTCGGCGTTCGAGGTGCTGGTCCATGGCCTGCTGGCGGTGCGCCACCTGCCCAAGTCGCGGCGCGACGCCTGGCGGGCGATCTTCGATCACTACTGGTTCGAGGCCGACGGCGATCCCGCCGCCCACCTGCCCGAAGAGCGCAAGGGCGTGCTGGGGCCGTTGACGCCGCGCCTGGCCCAGAGCATCCGCGCCTATCTCAAGCAGGCCCTCAAGTGAGGTGAGGCCGCGCCTCAGGCGTGGGCGATGATCGGCAGGAAGGTCTCGGCCGTCAGGCTGGCGCCGCCCACCAGCACGCCGTCGACGTTCGGAGTGGTCAGGATCTGCGCCGCATTGGCCGGGGTCACCGAGCCGCCGTATAGCAGCCGGACGCGGTCGCCGGCCGGGCCCAGGGCCGCGCGGCAGGCCTGGCGCAGCACCGCGTGCATGGCGGCGATGTCGTCCCCCGTGGCCGAGCGGCCCGTGCCGATCGCCCAGATCGGCTCGTAGGCCACCGACAGCCAGTCGCCGTCGGCGTCGGCCGGCAGGCAGTTCTCCAACTGGGCGCGGACCACCGCCTCGGCCTGGCCGGCCTCGCGGACGTCCAGCGCTTCGCCCACGCAGAGGATCACCGACAGGCCATGCCGGCGCGCGGCCTGCGCCTTGCCGCGCACCTCGGCGTCGGTCTCGCGGCGGCCGGCCCGGCACTCGCTGTGGCCGACGATGGTGAAGGCCGCGCCGGCGTCCTTGACCATCGGCGCCGACAGGCAGCCGGTGTGGGCGCCCTTGTCGGCCGCATGGATGTCCTGGGCCCCGACGTGGATCGCGCCGGCCGCCTGCCAGGCGGCGGTGATCAGGGTCGCGGGGACGGCCACCCCGACATCGACGGCGGGCGTATCGCGCGCCGCCGCGTCGATCGCGCTCAGGACGGGCAGGGCGGCCAGGTTGCCGTGCATCTTCCAGTTTCCGACCACGAACTTGCGGGCGGGCTTATCCATGGCGACGTGCATTCGGTCTCCATGCGCCGGAGCGCTTGTGTCTTGAAGGGGACGGGTGGTCAGGCCTGCTCGAGCACCCTGGCGGGATGGTCCACGCGGGCCAGCCGTTCGCCCAGGGCGTCCAGCTGGGCCCACAGGGCGGGCGGCAGGCGATCGCCGAACTGGGCGTAGGCCTCGGGGATCAGAGCGGCCTCGGCGCGCCAGATCTGCGGATCGACGGTCAGCAGCAGGTCCAGCTGGGCGTCGGTCAGGTCCAGGCCCGTCAGGTCCAGGCCGTCGCGGGCGGGCAGGCGGCCGATCGGGCTGTCGACCGCGCCGGCCTGACCCTCCAGGCGGTCGACGATCCACTTCAGCACGCGACTGTTCTCGCCGTAGCCCGGCCAGACGAACCTGCCGCGCTCGTCCTTGCGGAACCAGTTGACGAAGTAGATGCGCGGCAGCTTGGCCGGATCGGCCGAGGCCCCGACCTTCAGCCAGTGGTCGAAATAGTCGCCCATGTTGTAGCCGCAGAACGGCAGCATGGCGAAGGGATCGCGGCGCAGCGCGCCGATGCTGTTCTCGGCCGCGGCCGTGCCTTCCGAGGCGACGTTGGAGGCCAGGAACACGCCGTGCTCCCAGTCGAAGGCCTCGGTGACCAGCGGCACGGCCGAGGCGCGGCGGCCGCCGAACAGGATGGCCGAGATCGGCACGCCGGCCGGGTCCTCCCACTCGTCGGCGATGACCGGGCACTGGCCGGCGGGGACGGCGAAGCGGGCGTTCGGATGGGCGGCGGGCTCGCCCAGCTCCGGCGTCCAGGCCTGGCCCTTCCAGTCGGTCAAGCCTTCGGGCGGGTGCTCGGTCAGGCCCTCCCACCAGACGTCGCCGTCAGCGGTCAGGGCGACATTGGTGTAGATGCAGTTGGCGTGCAGGGTGTCGACGGCGTTGCGGTTGGTCTTGACCCCGGTGCCCGGCGCGACGCCGAAGAAGCCGGCCTCGGGATTGATCGCGTACAGCCGGCCGTCGGCCCCGAACCGCATCCAGCAGATGTCGTCGCCGATTGTCTCGGCCTTCCAGCCGGGCAGGGTGGGCTGCAGCATGGCCATGTTGGTCTTGCCGCAGGCGCTGGGGAAGGCGGCGGCCACATAGCGCGCCTGGCCGGCCGGCGAGGTCAGCTTGAGGATCAGCATGTGCTCGGCCAGCCAGCCCTCGTCGCGGGCCATCACCGAGGCGATGCGCAGGGCGTAGCACTTCTTGCCCAGCAGGGCGTTGCCGCCGTAGCCCGAGCCGTAGGACCAGATCTCGCGGCTTTCGGGGAAGTGCACGATGTACTTGTCGTCGTTGCACGGCCAGGCGACATCGGCTTGGCCCTCGGCCAGCGGCGCGCCCAGGGTGTGCAGGGCCGGCACGAAGAAGCCGTCCTCGCCCAGGGCGTCCAGCGCCGCCTGGCCCATGCGGGTCATCACCCGCATCGAGACGGCGACATAGGCGCTGTCGGTGATCTCGACGCCCAGGGCGCTGATCGGCGACCCCACCGGGCCCATCGAGAACGGCACGACATACATCGTGCGGCCCCGCATGCAGCCGTCGAACAGGCCGTTCAGGGTCTGGCGCATCTCGACGGGATCGCGCCAGTTGTTGGTCGGGCCGGCCTCGGCGGGGTCCTGCGAGCAGATGAAGGTGCGGCTCTCGACGCGGGCGACGTCGCGCGGGTCCGAGGCGGCGTGGAACGAGTTGGGGCGGAGGTTCGGGTTGAGGCGCTTCAGCGTGCCCAGGGCGACCAGTTCGTCGGTCAGGGCGGTCCATTCCGCGTCGGAGCCGTCGCACCAGTGGACGGCCTTGGGCTTGGTCAGGGCGGCGACCTCGTCGACCCAAGCCAATAGACGCGCGTGTTTCGTCGGGGGCGCGTTGGCGCCCGGCCCTAGGTTCTGCATGATTCCGTCCTGCTGCAAGCTGGCGAGACTGTCGCTCGCCTTGGCGCGCACCATAGCGTCGCGGACCGGATGGAAAAGCCCAATGTTTTCAATGACAACGTTGTCGGCGAAAATTGAGGCGCAATTGGCTGCTCGCGCGGCATGTTTTCACGCCTGGCGCCCGATTATGAGGAAGATGATCCATTGGTGAAGCTTCGTGGCGTCGAAATGCTCACGCTTCAAGCCTGTCCAGGGGAGAATCGAAGCGCCGGAAATTCAGTCGGGCCAGCGTCGTGAACTCCGGCGGCCCGGGCCTCTGGCGGACTTGGTCCGGGCGTCTATGGTGGCGGCGCCTTTCCCATGGAGCGACGACCGGACATGAAGCCGAAGCCTCTCATTCTCACCGCCGCGATGCTGGGCCTTGGCGCGCTCTTCGCCGGTTCGCCGGCCCTGGCCCAGGCCAAACCGGAAGACACCGAACTGTGGACGCCGACGCCGGCGGTGGTCACCCCGGCCAAGGAGCCCGGCGGCGCGCCGTCGGACGCCATCGTGCTGTTCGACGGCGGCGACCTGAAGGAATGGGTCGCGACCCAGGACAAGTCGCCGGCCGGCTGGGCCGTGGCGGACGGGGTGCTGACCGTCGACAAGACGCGGGGCAACATCGAGACCCGACGCAGCTTCCGCGACTATCAGCTGCATCTGGAATGGCGTATTCCGGCCGACATCACCGGCTCGGGCCAGGCGCGGGGCAACAGCGGCGTCTTCCTGGCCTCCACCGGCCCCGGCGATCGCGGTTACGAGCTCCAGATCCTCGACCCCTACCAGAACCCGACCTATGTGAACGGCCAGGCCGCCAGCCTCTACAAGCAGCATCCGCCGCTGGTGAACGCGGGGCGCAAGCCGGGCGAGTGGCAGGTCTATGACGTGGTCTGGCGGGCGCCGGTGTTCGGACCCGACGGCGCGCTCGTCACGCCGGCCAGCGCGACCGTGCTGCACAACGGAGTGCTGGTGCAGGACGGGGCCGTCTTCGCGGGCGAGACCGTCTATATCGGCAAGCCGCCGTCCCAGCCCTTCGCCGCCGCGCCGATCAAGCTGCAGGCCCACGGCGACCCCAGCGCGCCGATCAGCTTCCGCAACATTTGGGTTCGCGAACTGCCGCCCAGGCCCTAGAACGCTGACCTGATGCAATCAGGTCGGCGTTCTAGATCTTTGTTTTAACGCATTTTCTTCACGCGAACCGGCGCCCACTTCGCTCGAAATGCCCTAGCCAGGGCTGGCCGGCGGAGCCGTGCTGGACCGCACGACGAGGCGGTGGGGCAGAGTGACGTTCTGCAGGCTGCTGGTGCGGTCGGCCAGGATGTCGAGCAGCAGCCGGACCACCTCGTGGCCGATCTGCTCCATCGGCTGGCTGACCGTGGTCAGTTGCGGGCTGAGATACTGCGCGAAGCGGATGTCGTCGAAGCCGACCAGCGACACGTCCCGGGGACAACTCAGGCCGCGCCGGCGGATGGCTTCGATCGCGCCCATGGCCATCTCGTCGCTGAAGCAGAAGATGGCCGTGGGCGGCCCGGGCTGGTCGAGCAGTTCGCCGGCCTGGCGCACGCCCGATTCGATCGAGAAGTCGCCGATGGCCATGCGCAGCGCGCTGGCCCGGCCCCGACGCTGGGCCGCCGCCAGGACCCCGGCCAGGCGGTCGCTGCTGATCGGGCTGACCAGCGGACCTGTGACGACGCCGACCCGCGTATGGCCCAGGCCGTAGAGGTGCTCCATGACCTCCGCGGCGGCGCCCTCGTTGTCGATATGGGCGCTGGAGACCGCCAGGCCGGGACGAAACTCGCAGCCGTTGACGATCGGCGTCCGCGGGCCCTTGGCGGCGACCATTTCGGCCAGGACGTCCGGCAGGCGGTGGCCCAGGAAGATCAGGCCGTCGGCTTCCTTGCGCCGGAACATCGACGCGTACTGCTCCTCGCGCGCCTCTTCGTGGCGGGTGTCGCCCAGCAGCACCGAATAGCCGGCCGCCAGCGCGGCCTCCTCCACGCCCCGGATGACCTGCGAGAAGAACGGGTTGGAGATGTCCGGCACGGTGACCAGGATTTTCTCGGTCCGCAGGGTCCGCAGACTCTTGGCGGCGAAGTTGGGCTCGTAGCCGAGGCGGGTGACCGCCTCCATCACCTTCTTGCGCGTGGCTTCCAGCACCAGTTCGGGCGCGCTGAACACCCTCGAAACCGTCGCGGTCGAGACTCCAGCGTCCAGAGCGACATCTTGAATGGTGGCCATCGGCTCGACACTGGCGGCAAGCCAGGCCCTTGGCAAGGCGCAGCTCTCCCGCTTCGGGGCGCCGTTGGGCAGTTGCCGCCTTGACGGACCCCTGTTATCGATGATTTCGATTACATGAGCGCGAGGGCGGCCCAAACGGGTCGAAACCCCGCCGCCAATCCTGGTCGGGGAGGCCAGAACCATGACGACGCGCCTGCGGCTCTTCCTGATGATGGTGCTCCAGCTGGCGATCTGGGGCGCCTGGGCGCCGAAGATCTTTCCCTACATGGGAATGCTGGGCTTCGCGCCCTGGCAGCAGTCGCTGGTCGGCAGCGCCTGGGGCGTGGCCGCCGTGGTCGGGATCTTCTTCTCCAACCAGTTCGCCGATCGCAATTTCGCGGCCGAGCGCTTCCTGGCGGTCAGCCACCTGATCGGCGGCTTGGCCCTGGTCGGGACGGCGCTGTCGACCAGCTTCTGGCCGTTCTTCGCCTGCTACCTGATCTTCAGCCTGGTCTATGTGCCGACGTTGTCGGTGACCAACTCGATCGCCTTCGCCAACCTGCGCGACCCGGCGGCGGACTTCGGCGCGGTGCGCATGGGCGGGACGGTGGGCTGGGTGCTGGTCAGCTGGCCCTTCGTCTTTCTGCTGGGCGCCCACGCCGGCGCCGAGCAGGTGCGGTGGATCTTCCTGGTCGCGGCGATCCTATCGTTCGCCTTCGCCGGCTATGCCCTGACCCTGCCGCACACGCCGGCCCGCAAGGACGCGCCGGGGATCGACAACCTAGCCTGGCGACGGGCCCTGAAGCTGCTGGCGGCGCCATTCGTGCTGGTGCTGTTCCTGGTCACCTTCATCGATTCTGTGATCCACAACGGCTACTTCGTGATGGCCGACGCCTTCCTGACCAACCGGGTCGGGATCGCCGGCAATCTCAGCATGGTGGTGCTGAGCCTGGGCCAGGTGGCCGAGATCCTGACCATGTTCCTGCTGGGCCGCGTGCTGGCGAAGCTAGGCTGGAAGATCACCATGATCGTCGGCGTGCTGGGCCACGCCGCCCGCTTCGCGGTCTTCGCCTTCTTCGCCGACAGCGTCCCGGTGATCGTGGCCGTGCAACTGCTGCACGGGATCTGCTACGCCTTCTTCTTCGCCACCGTGTACATCTTCGTCGACGCGGTGTTCCCCAAGGACGTCCGCTCCAGCGCCCAGGGCCTGTTCAACCTGCTGATCCTGGGCGTCGGCAATGTGGTGGCCAGCTTCCTGTTCCCGACCCTGGTCAGCCGCCTCAGCCATGCCGGCGCCGACGGGGCCGCGGTGGTCGACTACACCAGCCTGTTCCTGGTTCCCACCGGCATGGCCCTGGCGGCCGTGCTGCTGCTGGCCCTGTTCTTCAAGCCGCCGACCCGGGCCCCGGTGGCCGAGGGCGAGGCCGAAGACGACGCGCCCGTCGCCGCGGCCAGCCCGGCCCAGCCCTAGCCATGCTCCTCCAGAAAAAGGAAAGCCTCGTGCGCTCAACAGCTTGCGAAACCCGAGCCTCGGCCGCCGATCTTTCGCGGCGCAGCCTGCTGGCGGTCGGCGCGGCCAGCCTGGGCGCGGCCTATGGCGGTCTGGCCGGCGCGGCGGAGAAGCCGTTCTTCCAGCGTCGCGACCTGCCGCTCGGCATCCAGCTCTACACCCTGGGTCCGGACCTGCAGAAGGACCTGGACGCCCAGCTCGCCACCGTGGCCAGGATCGGCTTCAAGTCGGTGGAGCTGGCCGGCTATCTGGGCCGCACCCCGGCCGAGCTGCGGGCCGCCTTCGACAAGGCCGGCCTGGTCTGCCGCAGCGCCCACATCTCGCCCAAGGGCGCCAGCGGCCCCAGCTTCAGCGGCGACCTGGCCAAGCTGGCCGACGACCTGCACGTGATCGGCGTGAAGGCGGCGATCATGCCGATCCTCTACATCCCGGACCGCCTGGGCGGCGCCGATCTGCGCCAGGCCGGCGCCCAGATGACGGCCGACGACTGGAAATGGAACGCCGACTTCCTGAACGAGAAGGCCGCCGTCCTGAAGAAGGCGGGCGTCGCGACGGGCTATCACAACCACAATTTCGAGTTCGCGCCGCTCGGCGAGACCAACGGCATGGAGATCCTGCTGAAGGGCACGGATCCCAGCCTCGTCACCTTCGAGATGGACGCCGGCTGGGTGACGGCGGCCGGCCAGGATCCGTTCGCCCTGCTGAAGGCGCACCCCGGCCGCTTCACCCAGATGCACGTCAAGGACATCAAGGCCACGACCAAGGCCAATTTCGAGCTGCGGCAGGATCCAACCGAGGTTGGCGGCGGCATGATCCCTTGGCCCAAGCTGCTGCCCGCCGCCTACGCCGCCGGGGTCCGGGGCTTCTATGTCGAGCAGGAGCCGCCGTTCGCCCATAGCCGGCTGGAATCGGCGAAGATCAGCTTCGACTACCTGGCGAAAGTGACGGCCTGATGAGCGGACGGACGCCCTTGCGGCTGGCCATGGTCGGCGGCGGTCCCGGGTCGTTCATCGGGCCGGTACACCGCATGGCCGCCGAGCTGGACGGCCGGATCCGGCTGGTGGCCGGCGTGTTCAGCCGCGATCCGGCGAAGAACGCGGCGGCCGCCGACGGCTGGGGCGTGGCGCGCGATCGGGTCTATCCCGACCATCATGCGATGATCGCCGCCGAGCGGGCGCGTGACGATGGCGTGGACCTTGTCGCCGTCGTCACGCCCAACCACCTGCACTTCGACGTCGCCGCCGCCGCCCTGCGCGGCGGCCTGCATGTGATCAGCGACAAGCCGGCGACCCTGAACCTGGCCCAGGCCCGGGAGCTGGCCGACATCGTTGCGGCGTCGGGCAAGCTCTACGGCCTGACCTACACCTATACGGGCTATCCGATGGTCCGCGAGGCGCGCGAGATCGTGGCGCGCGGCGACCTGGGCGCGGTGCGCAAGGTGGTCGTCGAATATTCGCAAGGCTGGCTGTCGCGGCCCCTCGAGCGCGAGGACAACAAGCAGGCCAGCTGGCGCTCGGACCCGGCCCAGTCGGGCGTCGGCGGCTGCATCGGCGACATCGGCGTCCACGCCTTCAACATCGCCGAGTTCATCACCGGCGACCGCGTCGAGCGCCTGTGCGCCGACGTCGCCACCGTGGTCCCGGGCCGGGGCCTGGACGACGACTGCAACGTGCTGCTGCGCTTTGCGGGCGGCGCGCGCGGCGTGCTGATCGCCTCGCAGATCTCGGCGGGCGCGCGCAACGGCCTGAAGATCAGCGTCTATGGCGAAACGGGCGGCCTGACCTGGTCGCACGAGCGGCCCAATGAACTGACGCTGGACTGGCTGGACGGACCCAGCCAGGTGCTGCACGCCGGCTCGGCCTATCTGGGCGCGGGCGCCCGGGCGGTCACGCGGCTGCCGACCGGTCACCCGGAAGGCTTCATCGAGGCCTTCGCCAACATCTATCGCGACTTCGCCGACGCGATCGCCGGACAGGGCGACGGCCGGCTCGTGCCGGACATCGCCGAGGGCGTGCGCGGCATGGCGTTCGTCGAGCGCGCCGTGGCGGCCAGCCAGGCCGAGGCCGGCTGGGTGTCTCTGGCCGCCCGCCCGGCCGAGCCCGGCGGGGTCATGCAGGAAGGAGAGGGGCGATGAAGACGCTCAAGGGACCGGCGATTTTCCTCGCCCAGTTCATCGGCGACAAGCCGCCGTTCGACAAGCTGGAGACGATGGCCGCCTGGGTCGCCGATCTCGGCTATGTTGGCGTGCAGATGCCGACAGGCGGGGCGGACTCGTTCTTCGACCTGGCCCTGGCCGCCGAAAGCCAGGCCTATTGCGACGACATCGCCGGGATGCTGGCGGGCCACGGTCTGCAGATCACCGAGCTGTCGACCCATCTGCAAGGCCAACTGGTCGCCGTGCATCCGGCCTATGACGAGCTGTTCGACGGCTTCGCCCCGCCGGAGCTGCGCGGCAAGCCGGCGGAACGCCAGGCCTGGGCGGTGGGGCAGATGAAAGCCGCCGCCGTGGCCAGCCGGCGCCTGGGCCTGAACGCCCACGCCACCTTCTCCGGCGCCTTGGCCTGGCCATACTTCTACCCCTGGCCGCAGCGCCCGGCGGGCCTGATCGAGGAGGCCTTCGCCGAGCTGGGCCGCCGCTGGAAGCCGATCCTCGACGCGTTCGAGGAGGAAGGCGTCGACGTCTGCTACGAGATCCATCCGGGCGAGGACCTGCACGACGGGGCCACGTTCGAGCGTTTCCTGGACGAGGTGGGCGGCCATGCGCGGGCCAACATCCTCTACGATCCCAGCCACTTCGTGCTGCAGCAGCTGGACTATCTGGGCTATATCGACCGCTATCACGAGCGGATCCGCGCCTTCCACGTCAAGGACGCCGAATTTCGTCCTTCGGCCCGATCCGGCGTCTATGGCGGTTACCAGGGCTGGGTCGACCGGCCGGGCCGCTTCCGGTCGCTGGGCGACGGGCAGGTGGACTTCAAGGCGATCTTCTCCAAGCTGGCCCAGTACGACTTTCCCGGCTGGGCGGTGCTGGAATGGGAATGCGCCCTCAAGCACCCCGAGCAGGGGGCCCGCGAGGGCGCGCCGTTCATCCGCGACCACATCATCCGGGTCACGGACAAGGCGTTCGACGACTTCGCCGGCAGCGCGCCCGACGCCGGTCGCAATCGCCGGCTAATAGGTCTCTAACCTCCCGAGGAACACGTTCCGATGAAGTATCCGCTTATCCTCGCCGCCGCCTTCGTCGCGACGGCGACCAGCGCCGCCGCCGCGCCGCCTTCGGGCCAGCAGGTGTTCGAGCAGCGCTGCTCGGTCTGCCATTCGCTCCAGCCGGCTCCGGGCAAGATGGGGCCGCCCCTGGCCGGGGTGGTCGGCCGCAAGGCGGGCACGGCCCCGGGCTACGCCTACAGCAACGCGCTGAAGGCCTCGAACATCACCTGGACCCCCGAGCAGTTGGACGCCTTCGTCAAGGCGCCGGGCAAGACCGTTCCCGGCACCAAGATGCTGCTGGGCGCGCCGGACGCCGAACAGCGCGCCGCCGTGATCCAGTATCTGGGCTCCCTCAAGAAGTAGTCCTTAAGGGAGCCCAGGACGGCTTCAGCGGGCCGTCAGTTCCTGGATCTCGATGTCCTTGAACTCGATCGGGTGGCCCTCGCTCTGCAGGGCGATGTAGCCCTCGGTCACCGGCTGCGCGCCCCGGGCGAGGATGTAGGGCTTGGCTCCGCCGGCGACCGTGTCGTCAGGATCCAGGGTGACGTCCGCATAGCGGTGGATGGTCACGCCGTTGATCTTCTCGGTGATCGCGCCGCTGGGCAGGACTTCCAGCTCGGCCTTGACCCAGGTTCCGTTGGGAACCGTCGGGGCGTTGGCCGGCGGCGTGCAGTGCTCTTTGACCTTGGCGCCGTCCATGGTGATGGTGGTGCCCGGCGTGCAGACCGCGCCGGTGGGGCGGGGCGCGTCGCCTTCCTTGCCCAGCAACTGGAACTCGACCGAGACGGGGAAGGGCTGCTCCACCGTCATGCTCTGGGGGCTCTGGCTGGCGAACATGATCCCGCTGTTGCTGCGCGCCCAGGCCGGCGTGTCCGGCAGGCCGCCCTCGGTCAGGAAGCGGTAGGTCAGGCGCAGGCGATAGGCCTTGAACGGCGTCTTGTAGAACAGGTGCCCGAACTGCCCGTCCAGCTTGTCGTAGCCGGCGTAGGAGACCCGGATCGCGCCATGGTCGACCACGAAGGTCTGGCGATAGTTCTCGCCCGAGGGATGTTTCGCGACCTTCGGCGTCCAGCCGTCCAGGCTTCGCCCGTCGAAGAGCGAGCGCCACGGCCCGGCCTTCACCTCTTCGGCGCTGGCATGGACGCCGGCGCCAAGGGCCAGGCAACCCAACAACGCCCCCGCGGCGAGACCCGGCGCCGAGGCGCGGCGCTTTCGAACGGACTGGCGAACGGACTGGCTCGGTTTCATCATGGCTCTTCCTGTTGCTCCCTCATTCGGCTTCGACGGTTTTCGCATGAAACCGCGAGCTTTCTTGCAATGTAACCCATTTCATGGAAGCCTCCAGGCAACAATGAAGGGTCGCCGAAGTCGGCGCGCCGCGCTGCGAGGGCAGCGGGCGCGAGTCCGTCAGGCGCGCCAAGCGGGGAGTAAACATGGCCAATCTCAACGGTCGCGCGCGCAAGAAGAACACCTATGATGCGATCGTCGTCGGCAGCGGCATCACCGGCGGTTGGGCGGCCAAGGAGCTGACCCAGAAGGGGCTCAAGACCCTGGTCTTGGAGCGTGGCCCGATGGTCCGCCACCTGGAGGATTATCCCACCGCCACGATGGATCCTTGGCAGGCCAAGTACCCGCAGGGGCAGCTGCCGCCGGACGAACTGGCCGCCCACTACCCCGTCCAGCGCCGCACCGGCTACACGCTGACCGAATACACCAAGCACTTCTTCGTCCGCGACGACCAGAACCCCTACACCGAGGAAAGCCGCTACGACTGGATCCGCGGCTACCAGGTGGGCGGGCGGTCGCTGACCTGGGGGCGCCAGAGCTATCGCCACAGCCCGATCGACTTCGAAGCCAACGCCCGCGAGGGAATCGGCGTCGACTGGCCGATCCGCTACGAGGAGCTGGCGCCCTGGTACGACCATGTCGAGCGGTTCATCGGCGTCTCGGGCCAGCGCGAGGGCCTGCCCCAGCTGCCCGACGGCCAGTACCAGCCGCCGATGGAGATGAACTGCGTCGAGAAGGCCTTCAAGGCCAAGTCCGAGGCGCGATTCCCCGAGCGTCGAATCACCATGGGCCGGACCGCCCACCTGACCGAGCCTACCGAGGAGCAGCTCAGCCTCGGCCGGACCAAGTGCCAGTACCGCAACATGTGCATCCGCGGCTGCCCGTTCGGCGGCTATTACAGCTCCAACTCCGGAGGGCTGGTGGCGGCCGAGCGCACCGGCAACCTGGTGATCCGCCCCGGCTCGATCGTCACCTCGCTGATCTATGACGAGAAGGCGGGCAAGGCGACCGGCGTGCGCATCCTGGACGCGACGACGCGCCAGGAGGAGGAGTTCTACGCCGACGTCGTGTTCCTGTGCGCCTCGGCCTTCAACTCGGCCTGGATCATGATGAACTCGACCAGTTCGCGGTTCCCCAACGGCTTCGGCAACGGCAGCGACCAGCTGGGCCGCAACGTCATGGACCATCACCTGGGCGTCGGGGCCAGCGCGGAGGCTCCCGAGTTCGCCGACATGTACTATTCGGGCCGCCGGCCCAACGGGATCTACGTGCCGCGTTTCCGCAACCTGGGCGACGCGGCCACCAAGCGCAGCGACTATCTGCGCGGCTTCGGCTACCAGGGCGGCGCCAGCCGGCCGGGATGGGACCGCGACCTAGTCAGGCCCGGCGGCGAGGTCGCGGGGCCCCGGGGCTTCGGGGCGGCGCGCAAGGCGGCCCTGAGCCAGCCCGGCCCGTGGTACATGGGGTTGGGCGGGTTCGGCGAGATCCTGCCCTACGAAGACAACCGGATCACCCTGAACCACGACAAGACCGACGAGTTCGGCCTGCCGACCCTGTCGATGAACGTCACGATCCGCGAGAACGAACTGGCCATGCGCCGCGACATGCAGACCGCCGCGGCGGAGATGCTGGAGGCGGCGGGCTTCAAGAACGTCCGGGGGTACGACGGAGGCTATGCGCCGGGGCTGGGCATCCACGAGATGGGCACCGCGCGGATGGGCCGCGACCCGAAGACCTCGGTGCTCAACGCCCACAACCAGGTTCACGAGTGCAAGAACGTCTATGTCACCGACGGGGCGGCGATGACCTCGGCGTCCTGCGTGAACCCGTCCCTGACCTATATGGCGCTGACGGCCCGGGCCGCCGACCACGCGGTCAAGGCGCGCAAGCGGGGAGAACTGTGATGCTGCTGAGCCGACGCGACGCGATCCGCGGCCTGACCTTCACCTTCGGGATGGCGGCGACGGGCTTCGCCGGGCAAGCCATGGCGGACGCGCCCGCCCTGGCCTGGACCCCCACGGCCCTGACGCCGGACCAGGCCCGCCTGGTCGACGTGGTGGCCGAGCTGATCATCCCCAAGACCGATACGCCGGGCGCGCGGGAGGCCGGGGTGCCGCAGTTCATCGACCGCGCCCTGGCCGACTATTTCGACAAGGCCCAGGCCGAGCGCCTGCGGGCGGGGCTTGACCGCATGGACGCCGACGCCCGCGCCGCCCACGGCGACGTCTTCGTGGCGCTGACGCCGCAGCAGCAGGTCGAGCTTCTGACCGGCTATGACCGCGAAGCCTCGACCCAGAGCCAAGCGCCGGGCGAGCGCCACTTCTTCCCGCTGCTGGAGGATCTGGTGACCGTCGGCTACTTCACCTCCGAGCCCGGCGCGACGGTGGCCTTGAGGTACGACCCCGTCCCCGGCGCCTATCACGGTTGTGTGCCGCTGGCGGAGCTCGGCCGCGGCTGGGCGACCCGCTAGACGGCGACGTCCCGCCGTGCGCGGCGGGCTGTTCGCGCCGGCCGGAGCTCGCTACGAAGGACGCTCCAGCCTGCGGCCCGATCTGAGCGAGGACATGAAACCCAGGATCCTGATCAGCCGCCGCTGGCCCGAGGCGGTCGAGGCGCGGCTGCGCCAGCGTTACGACGTGACGCTGAACGAGACCGACACGCCGCTGACCGTTGACCAGGTACGGGCGGCGATGGGCGCGTATGACGCCCTGTGCCCGACGGTTTCGGACCAGGTGACCGCCGAGGTCCTGGCCGCGCCCGGCGCGCGGGTGAGAATCATCGCCAACTACGGCGCGGGTTACGAGCACATCGACCTGGCGGCGGCGAAGGCGGCCGGGATCGTGGTGACCAACACGCCGGACGTGCTGACCGACGCCACCGCCGAGCTGGCGTTGCTGCTGATGCTGATGACCAGCCGTCGGGCCGGCGAGGGCGAACGCGAGCTGCGGGCCGGCCGGTGGATCGGCTGGCGGCCCACCCACCTGCTGGGCCAGTCCCTGGCGGGCAAGACCCTGGGCCTGGTCGGCTATGGCCGCATCGCCAAGGCCACCGCCCGGCGGGCGCGCGCCGCCCTGGGCATGGAGATCGCCTATTACAGCCGCCGGCGCGCGGCCGATGAGGACGGCGCGACCTATCACGACACGCTGGAGAGCCTGGCGGCGACGGCCGACGTGCTGTCGCTGCACACCCCCGGCGGTCCCGAGACCCGTCATCTGGTCGACGCGGCCCTGCTGGCGCGGATGAAGCCGACGGCGATCCTGATCAACACCGCGCGCGGCTCGGTGGTGGCCGAGGCCGACCTGGCCCAGGCCCTGGCCGACGGGACGATCGCCGGCGCGGGGCTGGATGTCTACCAGGGCGAGCCCAGGGTCGATCCCGTCTTGCTGGCCGCGCCCAACACCGTGCTGCTGCCGCACCTGGGCAGCGCGACCCTGGAGACCCGCATCGCCATGGGCCAGCGCGTGGCCGACAACCTGGACCGGTTCTTCGACGGCGAGCCGCCGCTGGACCGGGTGGCCTGAAACAGACTGGCGCCTGGACCACCGCGCGGCGGCCCAGGCGAGGACCTCAGGCCTGGCCGACGACCTGCCGCTGCTGGCCCAGGCCGTCGATGCCCAGTTCCATCACGTCGCCGACGTCCAGATAGACCTCCGGCCGCTGTCCCAGGCCCACGCCGGGCGGGGTGCCGGTCGAGATGACGTCGCCGGGATGCAGGGTCATGAACTGCGAGACGTAGGCGACGATGAAGGCGGGCTTGAAGATCATCGTGGCGGTGGAGCCGTTCTGGAACGTCTTGCCGTTGACGGTCAGCCACATCTTCAGGTTCGCCGGGTCGGGGACCTCGTCGCGCGTCACCAGCCAGGGGCCGATGGGGCCGAAGGTGTCGCAGCCCTTGCCCTTGTCCCAGGTGCCGCCGCGCTCGATCTGGAAGGCGCGCTCGGAAACGTCGTTGATCACGCAGTAGCCGGCGATGTGGGCCTCGGCGTCCTTTTCCTCGACATAGCTGGCGGTCTTGCCGATCACCACGCCCAGCTCGACCTCCCAATCCAGCTTGGTCGAGCCGCGCGGCTTCAGCACCGTGTCGTCGGGGCCGGTGATCGCCGAGATGGCCTTGGTGAACAGCACCGGCTCGTCCGGGATCGGCAGGCCGGATTCGGCGGCATGGTCGGCGTAGTTCAGGCCGATGCACAGGAACTTGCCGACCTTGCCCACGCAGGGGCCGTAGCGGACATCCGCCGGCGCCAGGGGCAGGGCGCCGAGGTCCAGGGCGCGCAGCCGGGCCAGCGACTCGTCGGACAGGGCTGCGCCGTCGATGTCGGCGACCACGCCGCTGAGGTCGCGCACCCGGCCCTGGGCGTCCAGAACGCCGGGCTTTTCCTGGCCGGCCGTGCCGAAGCGGAGCAGTTTCATGAAGTATCCTCTTGCCTGGGACGAGTTGACCCAGCCGCCGTCGATGACGTTAACGGCGCCTGTTGTAAAGCCGGACTCGTCGCAGGCTGGGTGAACCGCCAGGGCGGCTCGGCGATGAAGGTGCGGCGTCGTTGTTGTCGAACAGGCGCGGCGGCGCGGCGGCCATTGATCCGAGCGCGCGATGCGGAGGACCTGGTGGCGCAAGCGGCGTCCTTGACCGGCCTACGCATACACAAGTGACCTGGGGCGTGTTATTGCGCACGACATCCCTGACGCCTTGATATCCATCGACGACCGCCCCAGCTCCGCAGTGGCCGGCCCAGTGAAGATCGCGAACTAAGTCAACGCCCTATGTCCAAGCTTTCCGTTGCGCCGATGATGGATTGGAGCGACCGCCATTGCCGGTCACTGCACCGGGTGCTGTCGCGCCGGGCGCTGCTGTATTCCGAGATGGTGACCAGCGGCGCGGTGCTGAACGGCGATCGCGAGAAGCTGCTGGGGTTTGACGCCGGCCAGCATCCGGTGGCGCTGCAACTGGGCGGGTCCGAGCCAGCCGACCTGGCCGCCGCCGCCAGGATCGGCGAGGACTGGGGTTATGACGAGATCAATCTGAACGTCGGCTGCCCCTCCGACCGGGTGCAGAGCGGCCGGTTCGGGGCCTGTCTGATGCGCGAACCGCAACTGGTGGCCGACTGCATGGCGGCCATGGCCGCGGCGGTGTCCGTGCCGGTGACGGTCAAGTGCCGGATCGGCGTCGACGACCAGGACCCGGAAGAGAGTCTGTTCGAACTGGTCGACCTGTCGGCCCAGGCCGGCGTCACCGGCTTCGTGGTCCACGCCCGCAAGGCCTGGCTGAAGGGCCTGTCGCCGAAGGAAAACCGCGACGTGCCGCCGCTGGACTATCCGCTGGTCCACCGGCTCAAGCGCGAACGTCCGAACCTGACCATCGTGATCAACGGTGGGATTCCGGACCTCGACGTGGCGCTGGCCCAGCTGGAGCATGTGGACGGGGCGATGCTGGGCCGGGCGGCCTATCACGAGCCGGGCCTGCTGGGCCAGGTCGACCGCCGCGTGTTCGGCGAGGACGTCGCCGATGTCGACGCGTTCGAGGCGGTCGAGCTCTACAAGCCCTACATGGCCGCCCAGCTGGCGGCGGGCGTGCACCTGGCGGCGATGAGCCGTCACATGCTGGGCCTGTTCCACGGCCTGCCGGGCGCGCGCGCCTGGCGCCGGATCCTGACCGTCGAGGGCGTGAAGCACGGCGCCGGGCTGGAGGTCGTCGACCGCGCCCTGGCCGCCGTCCGTCAGGCGGTCGACGCGCGCGAGGTCCGGGCGCTGGATGCGGTCGCCAGCTAGACCCTACGAACGCAGGACCAGGGCGCGGGGCGTGGCCTGGAAGCTGGACAGCCGGCCCAGATAGCTCATGCCCAGCAGCGAGGTCTCCAGGCCCTTCTCGACGACCAGGGCCTCGACGTCGCGCACCTGGGCGCCGGCCACCGAGACGCTGGCCAGCTTGACCGAGGCGGCGCGAGTCTCGCCCGAGGCGGTCATGACCTTGTAGCTGTAGTCCAGCGCCCGGGTGTCGATGCCCAGCCGCTTGGCGTCGGTCTGGCTGAGGGCGACGGCGGTGGCGCCGGTGTCGATCAGGAAGCGCACGGCGCGGCCGTCGACCTTGGCCTCGGCCCAGAAGTGGCCGTCGGCGGCCTTGACGATCTGGGCGGCGCCGTCGTCGGCGGTCGCCACGGCGGGGGCGGGGCCGCGCAGGTCCGGCTGGCGCAGCGCGTCCAGCGACACGACGGCCTTCGCCGCCCCAACCGCCGAGAGCGCGCCTACGATCACGATGGCCGCGAACTTGAACATCGAAGTCACCCCGCCATACAGGCTGTCTGGCCGTTTCTACGGCCGTTGCGGGGAGAATAGCCGCGAATGGGTTTTCAACCGGTGAATCGGCGACCTGTAGCGAATGGTCAAGGTTAATCAATCAATAATACATTGGCAAATTAAAAAGTTGTAATACTGTCGTTGATCAATATTACACTTGCGTAATGTGCAATATAACTTCGATTTAACTTAAAAAGTACGCTGTAACGGCACATACCGTTTCTCAACGGGAAAGCCCGCTTTGTCGAGGGAATGTGCCATGAAGAAGATCGTTGTCGCCGCCACCGTCGCCGTTTCGGCTCTGGCGTTCGCCGCTCAGGCCTCCGCCGCCGTCAGCAACCTGGACCTGCTGAAAGCTGCACGCTGCCGCGGCCTGGCCGGATCGGAAACGCTTGGCAAGCTGGACACCACCAAGATCGACGCCCTTCTGAAGACCGAGTCTTCCGCCCGCGAACTGGCCGTCCGCACGTCGATGGTCAACAAGATGAACTCGGCCCTGAAGGAAGCCAACGCAGCCGACGGCGCCAAGAAGGAAAAGCTGCTGGCCGAACGTTCCGGCGCCTGCACGGCCTGGCTGAGCGAGGCGACGACCGGCGCGGCCGTCAATACGTCGAACTAGGTTGCGCCCAGGTCGGTCGTGAGGCTGGCCATCGGGTCCGGGCGGTGAGGCAGGGCGGCCATGATCGCCGCCCGTTCCTCGTCGCTCAGGCGGGCCCAGCCGGCGATCTCCGGAAGGGTTCGTCGGCAGCCCAGGCAAAAGCCGCTCCGCCCGTCCACCGCGCAGACCTTCACGCAAGGCGTCGCGATCGGGCGGGGAGGGCGGGGCGCCGAATTCAACGTGTCGCCATCCAGGACTTTCGGGGGCGTGGCCGAGCTCATGCCCCGTATGTCGCCGTTCTGGGCGGGCCGCGCAAGGGCGGCTCGTGGCGCGGCCCCATGCGTCGACAGCGTCTGCCATCCCTCTCAAGACAAGGAGCCACCCATGCGTATCCTCGGTCTCACCCTCGCCACCGTGCTCGCCGCCTCGGCGGCCGCCCCGGCCTTCGCCGCCGACCGGGTCAGCGACAGCGAGCTCGTGCGCGCCTCACGCTGCCTCGGCCTGGCCAAGGCCGCCAATCTGGGCCCCTCGGACGCGACCGCCCTGCAAGCCTTCGTGAAGACCCAGGGCCGCGGCCGCGACCCGCTGGTCCAGAACCGCGCCGAGAACGCCGAACAGGCCGCCAGGTCCCAGGCCGGCAAGGCCAAGAACAATCTCAAGGCCGCGCTGATCGCCGAGCGCGACGGGGTCTGCAAGGCGTTGGTCGAGACGTCGTCGACCGCCTCGGCGGCCACGCCCGCCGGGGCCTGACGGCGTCGGCGCGTCGAAGCGGACTTTGCATCGGGCGCGGCCTGGCTTAAGTCCGCGCCTCATGACCGCAGCTTCTCCCTTCGACGACATCCGCAAGCTGGCCGCCGACGCGCCCGCCGTTCCGGCCTCGACCTTCGAGGGCGGGGATCGCTTGGCCGAGATCTCGGGCTGGCTGACGGCCTGGACCGGCAAGACGCCGCCGGTGGTGTTGCGTCCGGTGGTCGCCCTCTATGCCGGGGCGCGCCAAGGCGTGGGGCCGCGCGGCTGGGCCCGCGAGCGCCTGGAGGCCGTGGCCGCCGGCGGGGCCAATGTCTGCCGCATCGCCGGCGCCCAGGGCGCGGGGCTGGAAGCCTTCGACCTGGCCATCGACCGCCCGACGCCGGACGCGGTCCAGAAGGCGTCGATGAGCGAAAAGGAATGCGCCGCGACCATGGCCTTCGGCATGGAGGCCCTGGCCAAGCAGCCCGACCTGCTGATCCCCGGCGTGATCGCCGCCGAGACCGACCGCGCCGCCGGCGCCATCGCCCTGGCTCTGTTCGGCGGCGAGGCTTCGGACTGGAGCGCGGCGCCCGAACCGATCGCCGCCGCCGTAGCTCGCACCGCGGCCGAGGACGACCTGTCCGACCCGCTGCAGGCCCTGCGCCAGCTGGGCGGCCGCGAGACCGCCGCCCTGGTCGGGGCGATCCTGGCCGCCCGCGTCCAGAAGATACCGGTGCTGCTGGACGGCTACGCCGCCGCCGCCGCCGCCGCTGTGCTGCACGCGATCGATCCGGCCCTGATCGCCCACTGCGAGGCCGGCCATGTCGGGATCGCCAAAGGCCACGCCCGCCTGCTGGAGGCGCTGGGAAAACGGCCGCTGATCGCCCTGGACATCCGCGAGGAAGAGGGCGTCGGCGGGGTGACCGCCCTGGCCCTGGTCCGGCTGGCCTGCGAGGTGCGCTAGAGGTCTCGCCGGCGTAACCTGAACATTGTTTACGTTGACGCTAAGGTCATCTTTCCAAACGCTCGTTCGAACTCTAAGGTGACTCCCCGAAAGCCAAAGACGGCCCCCGCAGAGGGCCGGTTTCCGGGAGTCCGCCATGAACCTCGATTTCTCGCCTGAAGACGTCGCGTTCCGCGACGAGGTCCGCGCCTTCATCGCCGAGAACTACCCCGCCGGCCTGCGCGAGAAGCAGGAGGAGGGCGAGGAGATGGCCAAGGAAGACTTCCTGTCCTGGCACCGCATCCTGGCCAAGAAGGGCTGGGTGGCTCCGGCCTGGCCTGAGAAGTACGGCGGCCCGGGCTGGACCTCGGTGCAGCGCTACATCTGGTCGGAGGAGACCGCCCGCGCCGACTGCGTGCCGATCCTGCCGTTCGGCATCAACATGGTCGGGCCGGTGATCTACACCTTCGCCACGCCCGAGCAGAAGGAACGCTTTCTGCCGCCGACCCTGTCGGGCGACATCTGGTGGGCCCAGGGCTATTCCGAGCCGGGCGCGGGTTCGGACCTGGCCAGTCTGAAGACCAAGGCCGAGCGCTTCACCGGCGATGACGGCAAGGAGTACTACCTGGTCAACGGTCAGAAGACCTGGACCACCCTGGCCCAACACGGCGACTGGATCTTCTGCCTGGTCCGCACCGACCCGACCGCCAAGATCCAGGAAGGCATCTCGTTCCTGCTGATCGACATGAAGTCGCCGGGCGTGACCGTGCGGCCGATCATCACCCTGGGCGGCGAGCACGAGGTCAACGAGGTCTGGCTCGAGAACGTCAAGGTGCCGGTCGAGAACCGCATCTACGAGGAGAACAAGGGCTGGACCTGCGCCAAGTTCCTGCTGGCCCACGAGCGCAGCGGCATCGCCGGCGTGGCGCGCTCCAAGCGCGGCATCGAGCGCATCCGCCAGATCGCGTCCGCCGAACTGGGCGACGACGGCCAGCCGCTGCTGGCCGACCCGGCGTTCAAGCGCAAGGTCGCCGACCTGGAGATCGACCTGACCGCCCTGGAATATACCGAGCTGCGCACCCTGGCGGGTGAAGCGGCCGGCAAGGGCCCCGGTCCGGAATCCTCGTTGCTGAAGATCAAGGGCACCGAGATCCAGCAGCGGATCACCGAGCTGGTGCTGGAGGCGGCCGGGCACTATGGCGCGCCGTATTTCCGCGGCTTCCCGAACGACGGCGACAACGCCCACCCGATCGGCCCCGACTTCGCCCACCGCGCCGCCCCGACCTATTTCAACGTCCGCAAGACCTCGATCTACGGCGGCTCCAACGAAATCCAGCGCAACATCATCGCCAAGATGGTGCTGGGGCTTTGACGACCTTCCCTTCTCCCCTTGCGGGAGAAGGTGTCGCGAAGCGACGGATGAGGGGTTGGAGGTGCGTTCAGCCGCGTAGGATCGAAGCCGAAAAGCCGGCGTGACCCCTCATCCGACGTCCTTCGGACGCCACCTTCTCCCGCAAGGGGAGAAGGAACCAACAACGAGCGGCCCAGCGCCGAAGAACGAGATCCGGAGACTTCAGGGATGGACTTCAACTTCACCGAAGAGCAGTCGATGGTCCGCGACACGGTCGCGAGCTTCCTGCAGGACAAGTACGACTTCGAGACCCGCCGCAAGATCGTGGCCTCCGAGAGCGGCTGGCGGGCCGATTACTGGAAGGCCTTCGCCGAGGAATTGGGCATCCTGGGGGCTTCGTTCAGCGAGGATCTGGGCGGCCTGGGCGGCGGCGCGATCGACAACATGATCATCATGGAGGAGTTCGGCAAAGCCCTGGTTATCGAGCCCTATCTGGGCACGGTGGTGATCGGCGGCGGCTTCATGAAGCACTCGGGCTACGCCGGCGCGGCGTCGGTGATCGAGGGGATCGTGGCCGGCGCGACCACCATCGCCTTCGCCTATGCCGAGCCGCAGGCCCGCTACACCTGGCGCGACCTGAAGACCACGGCCAAGAAGGAAGGCTCGGGCTATGTCCTGAACGGCCACAAGGCCGTGGTGGTCGGCGCGCCGTTCGCCAGTCACCTAGTGGTCACCGCCCGCACCGGCGGGGCCCAGCGCGACACGGGCGGCGTCTCGGTGTTCCTGGTCGACAAGAGCCTGAAGGGGATCGTCACCCGTGACTATCCCACCGTCGACGGCGGTCGCGCCTCGGAGGTCTATTTCGAGAACGTCTCCATCCCGGCCGACGCCCTGATCGGCGAGGAGGGCGGCGGCCTGCCCCTGGTCGACAAGGTGATCGACGAGGCCACGGCGGCCGTCGGCGCCGAGGCCGTGGGCGTGCTGCGCAAGCTGCACGAGGGCACCCTGGACTACGCCAGGCAGCGCAAGCAGTTCGGCACGGCCATCAGCAATTTCCAGGTGCTGCAGCACCGGATGGTCGACATGTTCATCGAGGTCGAGCAGGCCGTGTCGATGACCTACATGGCCACCATCAAGCTGGACGAGGGCGACGACGAGCGCGCCAAGGCGGTTTCTGCCGCCAAGGTCCGCATCGGCCGGGCCTGCAAGTTCGTGGGCCAGAACGCCATCCAGATCCACGGCGGCATGGGCATGACCGACGAACTGGCGATCGGCCACTACTTCAAGCGCGCTTCGCTGATCGAGGGCCTGTTCGGCTCGGTCGACCATCACCTGAAGCGCTACGAATCGCTGTCGTTCGGACCCGTGAGCGGCAAGGCGGCCTGACGCCGTCCACGGACAACCGCTGATTGAAGCTCAAGCCGTCCGCGACACGCCGTCGCGGGCGGCGTTTTCTTTCCGGCGCAAGGCTTTGCGCGCCAAGGAAAACAAGGATTGTCCGTGCACTGAATTCGTCAGGGTTCGGATGATTTTTGTTGCAAGCCGGCCAAGCTGGCGCATGCTTTGCGTCGACGCGCTGACGACTAGGAGGGTGGGAGCCCCTGTAAGCCGCGCGCGTCTCCTGGTCCAACGGCCAAGTCTGGGAGACGCCGCCAATGAACGTATCGAAGATGAACCACGCCATGCTGTCCTTCGCCCTGATGGGCGGGATGCTGGTCGGGGGACGGCAAGCGCCGAAGCCGCCGGTCACCGAGCCCAAGCCCTCCGGCCGCAAACAGGCATGAACGAGAAAAAGGGGCGGCCCGCCTGGCGGTCCGCCCCTGTTCGTCATTTCGAGAGATGCGAGCCTACGGCTTGGCGGCCGTGTTGCAATCGGCGATGCCGGCGTCGTCCAGGTCCGCGCCGCGATAGTTGAAGCTGACGACCGCGCCGAGTTCGGCGGCGACCTTGCGGCAGGCCCGGCCGATCGGCAGCGACTTGACCTGGGGGGCGGCGCAGACGTCGCCGTTGCAGCGCCACATGGCGCCGTCCTGGATCAGGGTAGGCGCCTTGCTGGGCGCCTTCAGCTTGAGGACAGCGCCTTCGGCGGCGAAAGCGCCGGTCGCCATACCAAGAGTGGACAGGGCGGAGGCCGCGACCAGCGCGGTCATGAAGATACGCATGCTTGTTTCCTATCATCCCCTAAGGCCGACACTGGGAGGCCGGCTGTGGACACAATTGGTTGCGTTTCGCAACTAAGTCAACAAACGAACGTTTGATGTCGCCTCTTCCTGCCCGGTTTCCGCCAGCCACGCCAGCAGGATGGGCGTGATGTCGCCGGCCTGGTCCGCCACCCGCCAGCAGTCGGCCAGGGAGGGCGGGGTCAGGCCCTGGTCGATGGTGTGCCGCAGCAGCGCGAACAGCGGGTCCCAGAAGCCGGTCGGATTGTGGAAGACGATCGGCTTGCGGTGCAGGTCCAGGCGCCGCCAGGACAGGAGCTCGATGATCTCCTCCAGGGTGCCGATGCCGCCGGGCAGCACGACGAACGCGTCCGAGCGCTCGAACATCATCATCTTGCGCTCGTGCATCGAGGTGACGATCACCGTCTCGACGTCGTCGAACGGCTGCTCGCGGCCGCGCAGGAACTCGGGAATGATGCCCAGGACCTGGCCGCCGGCCGCGTGGGCTCCGCGCGCCGTGGCGCCCATCAGCCCCACGCCGCCGCCGCCATAGACCAGCTTCAGCCCGGCCCTGGCGAAATCCCTGCCGATCTCGAACGCCGCCTCGATGAAGGCCGGGTCGGCCGTGTTCGACGAGCCGCAATAGACGCAGACGGCTTTGGCGGCCTCCGCGACGGCGGCTTGGCCGCTGGACAGGTCGGGCATCGTCGTCCACTCCAGAAAATAAACAGCGCGCCGGTCCTTGTACCCAAGGGCGGCGCGCCGCACGTGAACAGCCAGGAAACGGGCCGTCGGGGCGTCGTCGGCCGTTGGATACGCCATGATCAGGATTCGCGAGATCGGTTTCAAGTCGACCTGCGCCGTCGCGGCGCTGGCCCTGCTGGCGCTGGGCGGCTGCGGACGCGAGGACAAGGGCTGGCGCCACGATCCGGCGACGGCCAAGACCGAGCCGGTTTCGTTGCTGGACAGCTATCTGAAGCCGCCGAGCGTGGCGGGAGCGGTGCGCCAGGGCGACGTCGTGGCGCTGTCGGGCCTGGCCGAGCCGCTGGCCAGCGTGAGGCTGGGCGCGCCGACCGGCGAGGCGCTGGTGGGCAAGGCCGACGCGGCCGGCGCCTGGCGGCTGGTGGCGCCCCTGGCCGCCGAGCCCCGGCTCTACGGCCTGTCGATGACGATGAACGGGCGCACCGTCCAGGCCCAGGGCTATCTGATGGTCGCGCCCAACGGCGCCGCGGTGCTGCTGCGCGCCGGGACCGGGGCCGAGGTGATGGGCCAGAGCTCGCCGTCGCCGCGCGTGCTGGCGATCGACTACGACCGCGGCGGCGGGAGCGTGGTCTCCGGCGTGGGCGCGCCCGGCGCCGGCCTGGGCGTGCGCGTCGACCGCGTCACGCGCGGCGAAGGCAAGGTCGGCGAGGACGGCCGCTTCTCGATCTCGCTCGACCAGCCGCTGGCGGGCGGAACCCACGTGATCCAGGTGGCGGGCGAGGGCGGCGAGCAACAGGTGGTCGTCGATATCAGTCCGCCCATGCCGCCCAAGGGCGGACCGGCCTCCTCGACGCTCACCGCCGCGGGCTGGCGCGTCGACTGGATGACGCCGGGCGGCGGCCTGCAGACCACCCAACTGCTGGGCGGCGCCCGGTGAGGGGCATGGCGTCGCGATCGGGGGCCGTGGCGGGCGCGGTCGCGTCCCCCGAGGTCAAGGCCAACGGCTGGAAGGCCCTGGCCGACCTGTTCAGCCTGGTGATGCGCTCCAAGGCCCCCGGCCTGCGCTGGCGCGTAACCCTGGCCCTGGTCTTCACCTTCGCCGGCAAGTTCCTGGGCGTCGTGGCGCCGTTGCTGCTGGGCAAGGCGGTCAATGCGCTGAGCGCGGGGCAGGGGGCGGCGGTGCAGGTCGGCCTGACCTTCGCCGCCCTGGCCGGCGGCTGGGCCCTGATCCGCTTCATCGCCGCCGTCGCCCCGCAGGCGCGCGACGCGGTGTTCACCCCCGTGGCCCAGGCGGCCCAGACCCGCGCGGCGGTCGAGACCTTCGCCCACGCCCTGTCGCTGTCGATCGACTTCCACCAGACCAAGCGCACCGGTTCGCTGTCGCGGGTGATCGACCGGGGCGCGCGGTCGATGGACTTCCTGCTGCGCGGCCTGGTGTTCAACATCGCGCCGACCGCGGTCGAGCTGGTCATGGCCGCCGTCGTGCTGGCCAAGGCCTACGACTGGCGGTTCGCCCTGACGGCGGTGGTCACGGTGGTGATCTACGGCGTGGTGACCTTCGCCATCTCCGACTGGCGGATCGGCCACCGGCGGGTGATGAACGAGGCCGACGCCGAGGCCGCCGGCCGCGCCGTGGACGCGCTCCTGAACTACGAGACGGTCAAGGCTTTCGGGGCCGAGGAACGGGCGGTCGACGGCTACGACGCCGCCCTGACGGCCTATGGCGCGGCCAATATCAAGGCGACCAACTCCCTGACCCTGCTCAACAGCGTGCAGTCGGCGGTGATGAGCCTGGGGTTGGGCGTGATGGCCATCCTGGCGGGCGGGGAGGCGGCCGCGGGGCGGATCGGGCCCGGCGACGTCACCGCCGCCGTGCTGATCCTGGTCAATCTGTACGGACCGCTGAACATCCTGGGCTTCGCCTATCGCGAGATCCGCCAGTCGTTCATCGACATGGAGGCCATGCTCGACCTGCGCCGGGCCAGGCCGGACGTCGCCGACGCGGTCGACGCCATCGACCTGCCGCCGGCCGCCGACCGGCGCGGCGGGGCCGTGGCCTTCGAGGGCGTGGCGTTCCGGCACGGCGCGCGCTCGGAAGGCCTGCTGGGCGTGACCTTCGCGGCCCGGCCCGGAACCACCGTGGCCATCGTCGGCCCCTCGGGCGCCGGCAAGACCACCCTGGTGCGCCTGGCCCTGCGGATGATCGATCCCCAGGCCGGCCGGGTCACCCTGGACGGCCACGACCTGAAGGCCCTCAAGCAGGCCTCCCTGCGCCGGGCGGTGGCCCTGGTGCCGCAGGACGTGGCGCTGTTCAACGACTCCCTGATGGCCAACATCGCCTTCGCCCGCCCCGACGCTTCAGAGGCCGAGGTCTGGGCCGCGGCCGAGGCGGCGGAACTGGGCGAGTTCATCCGCAACCTTCCCGAGGGCATGGCCACCAAGGTCGGCGAGCGCGGGCTGAAGCTGTCGGGCGGCGAGCGCCAGCGCGTGGGCATCGCCCGGGCCCTGCTGGCCGACCCCCGCGTGCTGATCCTGGACGAGGCGACCAGCGCCCTGGACAGCCGCACCGAGGCGGCCATCCAGGCCACCTTGCGCAAGGCGAGGGCCGGGCGCACGACCCTGGTCGTGGCCCACCGCCTGTCGACCATCGCCGACGCCGACGAGATCATCGTGCTGCGCCGTGGAAAGGTCGTGGAGCGCGGCGCCCACGCGGCGCTTTTAGACGCCGGCGGCGAATACGCGGCGTTGTGGCGACGACAGACTCGGGAGAAACCTGACAATCAGAGCGTCAGCCTGGCGGCCCGGATCGCCGACATGCCCTGATCGCGACTTAACCGTCGTGAACTGGGGCGTCGTCGATCTGTCGGCCATGGCGGTAAACAGGGGGATCCGAATGTTTGGCAAGAAACTGCTGCTGGGCGCCGTGGCGCTCATGTTGTCCGCGACGACGGCGCACGCCGCCCAGTACTGCTGGTCGGAAAAGATCAATCAGGTCGTTCTGGTGGGCGACAACATCTATTTCAGCACCGACCAGAGCTGTCTGAGTTGGTGCTCGGTTCCGACGACCTGGTCGGCCGGCGCCCGGGACCGGGCCTATTCGATGCTGCTGACGGCCAAGGCGTCCAACCGTCCCTTGAGTTTCTATTGGTCCACCGCGGCGACGGCCTGTGCCAGCCTGCCGGCCTATTCGTCTCCGGATCAGATCCTGTTCGCGTCCTAACGGCGCGCGAAAGGTTCGAACGTCCGGTCTTGTAGGGAACGGCAGACTCGCGAGAAGCCGTCCGTCGGAGCGGATGGAGCGTTGACTCCGTCGGTCGGGTGAATAGAACGAAGTAAGAACAAGAGGCGCTTGCTGTCATGCTGACGCGAAAGATCGATCGGGCCCTGGACGCCATGGCCGCCTGCAAGGACCGGGTGCCGGCCCTGCGCGAGATCTACCGCGCCGACAGCCCGGAAGGCCTTGCCCTGGGCAACCTGATGGAGGCGGTCGAGCGGGCCCAGCAGGTGCTGCAAGGCCAGGCCGCGCGGGCCGGCGAATAGGGCTTCGAGACCGTCCCCGCCGACGAATGTGGGGTGCGGCGGGGCGGTCCGCCGCTGTATCCTGCGCCCGATCCGACCTCAGGAGCCCGCCCATGCGCTATCTGCACACCATGGTCCGCGTGAAGGACCTCGACGCCTCGCTGCGCTTCTATTGCGAAGGCCTGGGCCTGACCGAGATGTACCGGATGGAGAACGACAAGGGTCGTTTCACCCTCGTGTTCCTGGCCGCGCCCGAGGACGTCGAGCTGGCCAGGGAGCGCAAGGCGCCGATGGTCGAGCTGACCTACAACTGGGATCCCGAGGACTATCAGGGCGGCCGCAATTTCGGCCACCTGGCCTATCGGGTCGACGACATCTACGAGACCTGCCGGCGGCTGATGGACATGGGCGTGACGATCAACCGCCCGCCGCGCGACGGCCACATGGCCTTCGTCCGCTCGCCCGACGACATCTCGGTCGAACTGCTGCAGGACGGCAATCTGGAGCCGGCCGAACCGTGGGCCTCGATGCCGAACACGGGGGCGTGGTAGGGGCGGGCTTCTCGCTCTCAGAACGCGCCCTTAAATCCGCTCATCCCGGCGAATGCCGGGACCCAGATGGAATGGCTCTATAGCTGACGCCAGGAGCGCCAAGCTCTTCCAATCCACCACGCCGCTTTGGGATCTGGGTCCCGGCATTCGCCGGGATGAGCGGATCGAAGCTAAACCAGCTTCACCCACGGCTCCGGCGGCTGGTACGCCGCCGCCAGGGCCTCCAGGCGGTGGGCCGGATCGTCGATGATCGCCAGCCAGGCCAGCCGCGCCAGCTCCAGCCGGTAGTCGGCCGCGTAGCCGGTCGAGAACGGGGACTGGGCGCTGCCCGGCGGCTCGGCGGCCTTGGCGTTGACCAGCTTCTGGCGGGCCAGGACGGCGGGGCGGTCGATCAGGATCTCGCCTTCGCCCGCCGCCACCCAGCCGTCGACCAAGGCGCAGGCGGCCACCGCGTGATAGACCATGACCGGCAGGACGCGCTTCTGCGGCGCCGGCTCGGCCGCCATGGTCGGCTTGACGGCGTTGGCCGGGCTGGTGATCCGGAAGGCCAGGGCGTTGGCGCCGCGCTGCAGGATGGTCTTCCAGTGATCGTTGGTCGCGCTCATGGTTAAGCCTGTATCCGCTACGCGCCGCGTGGTGAAGACCCAACGCGGCAAATGGCGCGGCGGATACAGGCTTGAACGGAAATCCCGCCTATTCGGCCGCGGCCGCGACGGGCGTCCTCAGGGCCGGATAGTCGGTATAGCCGCGACCGTCGCCGCCGTAGAAGGTGGTCGGGTCCGGGTCGTTCAGCGGCGCGCCCAGGCGCAGGCGCTCCACCAGGTCCGGATTGGCGATATAGGCCTTGCCGAAGGCGACCGCGTCGGCCCTGCCCGCGTCAAGGGCCGCCTGGGCGGTGGCGGCGGTGAACTTCTCGTTGGCGATGTAGACGCCGCCGAACGCCGCTTTCAGCGCGGCGCCCAGGCTGTCGGGGCCGTCGTATTCGCGGGCGCACAGGAAGGCGACGCCGCGCTGGCCCAGTTCCCGGGCCACGTAGCCGAAGGTGGCGGCCAGGTCGCTGTCGCCCATCGAGTGGCTGTCGGCGCGCGGCGCCAGGTGCACGCCGACTCGGCCCGGGCCGAACACCGAGGCGGCGGCGTCGGCGACCTCCAGCATCAGGCGGGCGCGGTTCTCGATCGAGCCGCCGTAGCGGTCGGTGCGCTGGTTGGAGCCGTCCTGCAGGAACTGGTCGAGCAGATAGCCGTTGGCGCCGTGGATCTCGACGCCGTCGAAGCCGGCCGCCTTGGCGTTTTCGGCCCCCTTGCGGAAGGCCTCGACCACCCCGACCACCTCCTCGGTTGTCAGGGCGCGGGGCGTGGGGTAGGGGCGTTCGGGGCGCAGCAGGCTGACATGGCCCTTGGCCGCGATGGCGCTGGGGGCGACCGGGAGTTCGCCGCCATGGAACGACGGGTCGGAGACCCGGCCCACGTGCCAGATCTGCATGAAGATGCGGCCGCCCTTGTCGTGCACGGCCTGGGTGACCTGCTTCCAGCCCTCGACCTGCTCCTGGGACCAAATGCCCGGCACGCCGGGATAGCCGACGCCCTGCGGCACGACCGGCACGCCCTCGGTGATCAGCAGGCCCGCCGAGGCGCGCTGGGCGTAGTAGTCGGCCATCAGGGCGTTGGGGATCTGGGTCGGGCCGGCCCGCAGGCGGGTCAGCGGCGCCATGACGACACGGTTGGGCAGCTCGAGATCGCCGAGGCGAAGCGGATCGAACAGAGTGGGCATGAAACGGTCCCTGAAACGGTCGCCGACCCCGCGTCGGCGTCCCGCATATCTGGTCCGCCGCTCTCAAATCGCAACTGACACAGGATCTGATTTTATTCTGACGATCATTGCAGGGAATCTGAGGGAACGCGCCGCCGGGGGCGTCCCGGGCGAGGGTTAGGGCTCGACCGGAGCGAGCGGTCCGGTCTATTCGCCTGACTTGATCCTTCGCCAAAAGAGAATCCGCCATGCCCTCCGGCCTCGCCGCCCTTCTCGACGACATCGCCGGCATCACCAAGCTGGCGGCCGCCTCGCTGGACGACGTGGGCGCCGCCGCCGGCAAGGCGGGGGTCAAGGCCGCCGGGGTGGTTGTCGACGACACCGCCGTCACGCCCGGCTACGCCATGGGCTTCACGCCCGATCGCGAACTGCCGATCGTCTGGAAGATCGCGGTCGGCTCGTTCCGCAACAAGCTGCTGTTCCTGCTGCCCGGCGCCCTGATCCTCAGCGCCTTCGCGCCGTGGGCGGTGACGCCGATCCTGATGGTCGGCGGCGCCTATCTGGCGTTCGAGGCCACCGAGAAGATCATCGAGGCCTTCGCGCACCACGAGATCGCCGGCGAGGAGACCGAGGACCTGGCGCTGAGCAGCGCCGAGCTCGAGGCGCAGAAGGTCAATGGCGCGATCCGCACCGACCTGATCCTGTCGGGCGAGATCATGGCCATCGCCCTGGCCGACGTCGCCGACAAGCCCCTGGCCGTCCAGGCCGCGGCCCTGGCGGTGATCGGGGTGGCGCTGACGGTCGCCGTCTATGGCGTGGTGGCGCTGATCGTGAAGATGGACGACATCGGGTTGCACCTGGCCCAGCGGTCCAACGCCGGAACCCGGGCCCTGGGACGCGGCCTGGTCAAGGCCATGCCGGTGACCATGGAGGCCCTGACCGTGATCGGCACGGCGGCCATGCTGTGGGTCGGTGGCGGCATCATCGTTCACGGCCTGGAGCATTTCCACCTGACCCCCGTGCCGCACTGGGTCGAGGGCGCGTCGCACTGGGCCGGCGGGGCTCCGGTGGTCGGCCCGGTGACCGGCTGGCTGGCCATGGCGGCGGGTTCGGCGGTGGTGGGGCTCATCGTCGGCGGCGCGATCGTCGGCGTTCTGCACCTGATCCCGCGCAAGAAGGCGGCGCACTCCTGAGGGGCGCTTCACGCGTTCGCCCCAGATCGTTGTCATCCCGGAGAGCGCGCGGCGCTTGTCCGGGATGACAATTATTTTTGAGCTAAGCCGCGCGGGACGCCGCTCGATAGTCGTCGATACGCCGGAGGATCGCGGCCATGGCGGCGTGGGCCGGCTGGTGGTCCTCGGTGATTCTGCCCTCGGCGAAGATCAGGGCCAGGCGGTCGCGCGCCCGGCTGACGCGGCTCTTGATGGTGCCCAGCGCCGCGCCGGTGATGTCGCTGACCTCCTCGTAGGACATGCCGGCCGCGCCGACCAGGATCAGCGCCTCGCGCTGGTCGGCCGGCAGCATGTCCAGCGCCCGGCGCAGTTCGTCCAGCTCCAGGCCCGCTGTCGGGTTGGACGTCGACACCAGGGTTCGCTCGGCCAGCTCCGGATCGAGGGCGCACGAGCGCCAGGAGCGGCGCTTTTCCGAATAGAAGACGTTGCGCAGGATCATGAAGGTCCAGGCCTTCATGTTGGTGCCCGGCTGGTAGGAGTTTCGCGAGGCCAGGGCCTTGGCCAGGGCGTCCTGGGCCAGGTCGTCGCCGTGGCTGGCGTTGCCGGTCAGCGAGCGGCCGAAGGCGCGCAGGTGTGGGATCAGGCTGACGAGCTCGCGCTCGAACGTCATGTCTTTCGCGGTGATCTGGGCCGAGGTCGGATGGGTCATGCGGTGTTCCCGTTCAGGGAATGAACGCGCTCGACCGGGTAAGGCTCCGCTTCGCGGTAAATATATTTGACCAACCGCCGGTCAAGCCTCGGCGGCGATCTGGCGCAGGGCCTGCTCGAAATACTCGGCCGGCTGTCCGCCCGAGATCAGGTAGCGGTCGTTGATCACCACGGCCGGCACCGAGCTGATGCCCGCCGCCTGCCACCGGCGCTCGGCGTCGCGGACCTCCTGGGCGTAGCGGCCCGAGGTCAGCACGTCGTGGGCGGCGTGCGGGTCCAGCCCCGCCTTCATGGCGGCGGTGACCAGCACCTCGTGGTCGGCCGGGCTCTGGCCGTCGGTGAAATAGGCGTCGAACAGGGCGCGTTTCAGGGCCTTCTGGTCGCCGACCAGGCCGGCCCAGTGCAGCAGGCGATGGGCGTCGAAGGTGTTGTAGATCCGGCTGTTCTCGTCGGTGACCATGGAGAAGCCCACGGCGGCGGCCCGGTCGTGGATGGCCTGGCGGTTGGCCGCCGACTGCTCGCGCGTCGCGCCGTACTTCTCGGCGATATGCTCGACGATGTTCTGGCCCTCGGGCGGCATGTTCGGGTTGAGCTCGAAGGGCTGGAAATGGATCTCGGCTTCGACCATGTCGCCGACCCGCTCCAGCGCCGCCTCCAGCCCGCCCAGGCCGACGACGCACCAGGGGCAGGAGACGTCGGAGACGAAATCGATCTTCAGGGGCTTGGTCATGGCGCGGTCCGTGGCGGCGAGATCCGACATATAGGCGTCAGGGCCAAGATTGCATCGGCGTGCGGGGGGCTCGGGTCCTCCTCCATAATCCGTCATTCCCGCCCTTGTGGCGGGAACCCCTCT
>Ga0065165_1000387_pt1 | contig 71385 bp, 55 predicted proteins | sample AraplaMF_Cvi_mMF_FD_63813 | JGI IMG/M metagenome (GOLD analysis project Ga0065165, IMG submission 63813) | Arabidopsis root microbial communities from the University of North Carolina, USA - plate scrape MF_Cvi_mMF (version 2) (version 3) | ecosystem: Host-associated > Plants > Roots >... | reverse complement strand
TGCCAAGCTCGAGATGGTCGGGCTGCGGGCGCAGGATGCCGACAAATATCCGGCGGAGCTGTCCGGCGGCATGACCAAGCGCGTGGCGCTGGCCCGCGCGCTCGCGCTCGATCCGCCGATCCTGTTCCTGGACGAACCGACCTCCGGCCTCGATCCGATCGCCGCTGGCGATTTCGATGCGTTGATCAAGACCTTGCAAAAGACCCTGGGGCTGACCGTGTTCATGGTGACCCATGATCTCGCGAGCCTGACCACGGTCTGCGACCGCGTCGCTGCGCTCGCCGACGGCAAGATCGTCGCGATCGGCCCCATGCGCGAATTACTGCAATCCGAGCATCCCTGGGTGCGCGCCTATTTCCACGGCAAGCGCTCGCAGATGCTGCAACACGAGATGAGATGAGACATGGAAACCCGCGCTCCCTACGTGCTGATCGGCAGTTTCGTGCTGGCCGCGATCCTCGCGGTATTCGGCTTCGTCTATTGGCTGAACAACACCGGCGGCATCGGGCCGCGCACGAGCTATCACGTGCAGTTCCAGGGGCCGGTGCCGGGCTTGCTGGTCGGCGCCGGCGTGCTGTTCAACGGCATCCGCGTCGGCGAGGTAACCCAGCTCGGCCTTGCGCCGGACAATCCGCGCTTCGTCAACGCGACGATCTCGGTGGCCTCCACGACGCCGGTGCGCACCGACACCAAGGTCGGGCTCGATTTCCAGGGGTTGACCGGCGTGCCGGTGGTGACGCTGGAAGGCGGCATGATCGTCGCCAAATCCGGTGAGCCCCTGACCCTGATTGCCGAGGCTGGCGCGGGCCAGAGCATGACGCAGGCCGCACGCGACGCGCTGCGGCGGGTCGATACCGTGCTGGAAGACAATTCCGGCCCGCTGAAGGATACCATCGCGAATCTGAAGACGTTCTCCGACGGTCTCGCGCGCAACGTCGGCAAGATCGACGGCATCCTGGCGGGTCTCGAGAAGATGACCGGAGGCGGGACCCCGGCGCAGAAGATCACCTATGATTTGCGCACGCCGCAGAATCTCGGGCCGGCCGGCAAGACGCTTTCTGCATCCCTGGCCATTCCCGAGCCGACCGCGGTCGCGATGCTCCAGACCCAGCGCATGCTGTTCGCGCCGAGCGGGGACAATCCAGGTTTTGCGGACTTCCTCTGGGCTGACAGCATTCCAAAGCTGGTGCAGGCGCGGCTGATCGACAGCTTCGAGAACTATGACATCGCTCACGCCCCCTTGCGCACGAGCGACCTTGGGCAGGCAGACTACCAGTTGCTGATCGACATCAGGCGCTTCCGGATTGCGACGGACGGTGAGGCAAGGGTCGAGATCGGACTGTCGGCGCGAATCGTCGACAAGAACGGCAAGGTGATGGCCTCGCGCCTCATCGAGGCCAGCGAGAAGCTCGACAAGGTCGAGCCGGCCGCAGCCGTCGCGGCGTTCGATGCAGCCTTCGCCCGCATGGCCAGGGAGCTGATCGGCTGGACCGTGCAGGCGGTGTGAGGCGGCTACTCCAGCGTCTTCAGGTAGGACAGCAGGTCGTGAATCTCGTCTGGACTGAGCTCGAAGGCGGGCATGTCGGCGTGACCCGTGTAGATGCCTTCGGCCAGGGCCTCGCCAAGGGTCTCGATCGGATAGCGCCGGTGCAGGGTGCGTAGCGGAGGCGCGGTCTTGAACGGGCTCTCGGAGACGCGGTCGATGGCGTGGCAGCGCGCGCAATTGGCCCGTGCAAAGGCCCTGCCGCGTTGTTCGGCGGTCGGGCCCGCCAGCGCGGGCGTGATCAGAAGCAGGCCAATCAGGCCCTGGCGGAGGACGTGCTGAAGCATTGGAGGCGGGGTCCCGTCGAACTCTTTGCGCAGAATAGAGGGGGGAGGGCTGCCAAACTTGATGTGGGTCAATCGCGTTTGTGGCGCCGCAGTAAAATGCATGTGCGCGGTGGGCTCGGCCGGGGGGGCGGAGCTGGACCGACGCGAGGAGCGGTGGATGAAGCCTCCCGTGGTCACGATTGAGCCGACTGGGCATTTCTGTAGCGATTGTGCCGTACGCGGAACGGCGGTCTGTTCGTCGCTGGATGCGGCCGAGCTTAGGGAGTTCGAGCATCTCGGACGCCGCGTCCATTTTACCTCGGGCGAGACTGTGTTCTCCGAGGAAGACATCACGACCTCTTTCTACAACGTCCTCGAGGGCGTCATGCGGCTGTACAAGCTGCTACCCGACGGCCGGCGGCAGATCGTCGGTTTTTCCCTGCCCGGCGATTTCCTGGGGATGAATTTGTCTGGCCGCCACAATTTCTCGGCGGATGCGATCGGCGCGGTGACAGTGTGCCAGTTCCCAAAAGGGCCTTTCGGTCGTTTCATCGAGGACCGCCCTCAGCTGCTCAGGCGGATCAACGAACTGGCCATTCGCGAGTTGAGCCAGGCGCGCGACCATATGGTCCTGCTCGGCCGCCGCTCGGCGGACGAGAAGGTCGCGGCTTTTCTGCTCAGCTGGCGCGAGCGGCTGTTCGCGCTCAAGGGGACGTCCGACACGGTTCCACTTCCAATGAGCCGTCAGGACATCGCCGACTATCTCGGCCTGACCATCGAAACCGTGAGTCGCACCTTCACCAAGCTGGAGCGTCACGGGACGATCGAGATCATTCATGGCGGAATCAGCCTGCTCGATCCGGCACGCGTTGAGGCCTTGGCCGTGGCTTGAGCGTTTCCCGCGTTGCTCCCGGGTTTTTGATCCCTGTCAATGACGCCGGCGGTCTGCCGCAAATAATGCCCTCAAACAATCCGGGAGGAGCGTGATGCCGGCTGACGCATTGCTGATGACCACCGTCGTCGTAGCGATTTTTGTTGTTTTCGCCGCAGCTTTGGCGTGGGCTGACCGACAAACCAGCCAAGGCCGGGTCGACCGGGATTCCAAGCGCTGAAGATCCTGATCATCGGTGCCATCTGACGTACCGGACGCCATGTCTGGCGGGCCGGCCGCTGGCGTTTCGGCAGCGCCTCAACGCAATTGCGACTTCCTGCCTGCAACTCTGCATCGACCAGGGCGCGTTGGCGCATCCTTCGGATGCGAACTTCGAGCCAAGGCTCGGCATTTTCGCCGCATTGCCTAAAACGTCGTGCATGCTTTCCGGTTGAAAAGCCTGCTAACGTTGACTACGCAGGAACCTCAGTGCCTCGCAGTCTTAGGAGCCCAGCGGCGTGCCTCAGGACAAGACCGGCGACCCCCGACAAGCCGCGGGCAACAAATTATCGGTCCTGCGCAAGCACCCGATCTTCGCGGATCTGGAGCCGGAGGCGCTCGATCAGCTCTGCCGCTACGCCAAGCACACCACGGTGAAGCGCGGTGCGACCATCGCGGCCAAAGGCGATCCCGGCAACAATCTGTTCGCGGTGATTACTGGAACAGTGAAGATATCCTCTTCGTCGCCCGACGGGCGGAATGCGATTCTCAATCTGATCGGTCCCGGGGAAATCTTTGGCGAGATCGCCGTCCTCGACGGTGCGCCGCGCTCGGCCGATGCGACGGCCAACACCAATTGCGAGCTCTACATCATCGATCGCCGGGACTTCCTGCCATTCGTGAAGAGCCAGCCGGCGCTGGCGATGAAATTCATCGAGTTGCTCTGTGCGCGCCTGCGCTGGACCAGCCAGCAGGTGGAGCAGGTGATCCTGCAAAACCTTCCGGGCCGGCTCGCAAGCGCGCTGCTCGGTCTCACCGAGGAGCGCAAGTTCGACTCCGGCAGCGGCACGCTCGCCATCACGCAGCAGGAGATCAGCGAGATGGTGGGCATGACGCGCGAGAGCATCAACAAGCAGTTGCGTGCCTGGGCCGGACGCAACTGGGTCCGCCTCGAGCACGGCGCCATCGTCGTGCTCGATACCGATGCGCTCCGCGAGCTCGCCGAGAGCGGCCTCGACGGCGCGTGATGGTCTCGGTCTAATTGTCGACGATGGCGACCGCGCGGGTCCAGCCCGCGGAGGCGCGCTCGATCTTCACCGGGAAGCATGAGACCGTGAACCCGCTCGAAGGCAATTGATCGAGATTGTGCAGCTTCTCGAGATGGCAATAACCAATGTGCCGCCCCGCCTTGTGGCCTTCCCAGATCAGGCCGGCATCTTTTGTTTCAGCATATCTCTTCGCGGTGTAGACGAACGGCGCGTCCCAGCTCCAGCCGTCGGTGCCGGTCAGCCGCACGCCGCGTTCGAGCAGGTACATGGTGGCCTCATAGCCCATGCCGCAGCCGGAGTTGACGTAGTCGGCCTGACCGAATTTGGCGCCGGCACTGGTGTTGACGACGACGATCTCCAGCGGCGACAGTGTGTGCCCGATGCGCCTCAGCTCTCTCTCGACGTCGTCGGCGGTGGCGACGTAGCCGTCGGGCAGATGCCGGAAGTCGAACTTGACGCCGGGCTGAAAGCACCATTCCAGCGGCACCTCGTCGATCGTCCATGACCGCTCGCCGCGGTTCATGGTCGGATGAAAGTGCCAGGGCGCATCGAGATGCGTGCCGTTATGGGTCGACAGCGAGACCTGTTCGACGGCCCAGCCTTGTCCATCCGGCAGATCGTCTGCCTTGAGGCCGTCGAAGAACTGCAGCATGCGCGGCAGGCCCTGCTGGTGATCGATATACTGGATCGTCGGGTGATTGCCCGGCGGATCGGCCGTCACGTCGTTTCTGAGCGGCACGGAAATATCGATCAGCGTCCGCGGCATGGCATTTTCTCGCGATGGTCCGGTGCTTCGAACATCTTGTGGGAGCTCCGCCTGCGACGTCAAGTAACGCAATGGTGCGGGCAGATTCGGGAAAATGGCATCTCCCGCCGATTGCCGTCCCGGACCGCCGCGTGATCGATCAATGCGACTCCAGCATTGATCGATGCTGGATTTGGCTTGGACTCAGAATGCCGCCCGCCCTAGGGACGACATTGGCGACGTCGCGCCGGTACGGGCGTGCATCGCACAGGAACGGGGCCACCCGTCTCGCCCAAACCTCCAAGCCGCAACCAATAGCGGTCGAGCGCAAAAACCAGAGGAACGTCCATGGACACGACGAGCATCGTCACCTCGCGTCCGGCATTGGCCGACGGCGAGGCGGGACTACAGAGGCTGGCACTTGCCGGCCAGGTACGGCGTCGACCTACAGGCCGTCATCAACCAGCCAAATCCGCTCGACTCGGCCGCGCAATCCTACCAAGGTGGTGCGGTTGTGACGCTTGACTTCGCACCTGGAGTGGAGCGACCCAAGGCGACCGGCAGCACCTGCCCAACGACGACATAATCAACTCAGGAGGAAAGCCCAGATGAAGACACTGATCGGTATCATCGCTGCCGCTGCGCTGGTGGTCTCTGCACCTTTCGCGACCGCACGCGACTTCCGCTCCGCCGACATCCACCCCGCCGACTATCCGACCGTCGAAGCCGTCAAGTTCATGGGCAAGCAGCTCGCGGCGGCGAGCGGCGGCAAGCTCGGCGTGAAGGTGTTTCCGAACGGCGCCCTGGGCTCCGAGAAGGACACCATCGAGCAGCTCAAGATCGGTGCGCTCGACATGATGCGGATCAACGCATCGCCGTTGAACAATTTCGTGCCCGAGACCATCGCGCTATGCCTGCCTTTCGTCTTCCGCGACACCCAGCACATGCGCACCGTCCTCGACGGCCCGATCGGCGACGAGATCCTGGCGGCCATGGCGCCCGCAGGCCTGATCGGCCTTGCCTATTACGACAGCGGCGCCCGGTCGATCTACACCGTCAAGGCACCCGTCAAGTCGCTCGCGGACCTCAAGGGCCTGAAGATCCGCGTTCAGCAATCCGATCTGTGGGTCGGCATGATCCAGAGCCTCGGCGCGAACCCGACGCCGATGCCGTATGGCGAGGTCTATACGGCGCTCAAGACGGGCCTCGTGGACGCTGCCGAGAACAACTGGCCCTCCTACGAATCCTCGCGCCATTTCGAGGCCGCCAAGTTCTACAACGTCACCGAGCACTCGCTGGCGCCCGAAGTTCTCGTGATGTCCAAGACGGTCTGGGACACGCTGGGCAAGGAGGACCAGGCGATGGTCCGAAAGGCGGCCAAGGAATCGGTCCCCGTCATGCGCAAGCTCTGGGACGAGCGTGAGCAAGCCTCCCGCAAGACCGTCGAGGCCGCCGGCGTCCAGGTCGTCACGATCGCCAACAAGCAGGAATTCGTCGACGCGATGAAGCCGGTGTACGACAAGTTCGCGGGTGACGAGAAGCTGAAGGGCCTCGTCAAGCGTATCCAGGACACGAAGTAGGGCCATGGCGTCGGGGCCGGTGTCGCCGCGAGGTGACACTGGACCTTCGCAAGGAGACGCTGGCAAGGAGACGCTGGAATGACAGACCCACACGTCGCAAGCCACGAGCAGGAGGTCGCCGGACGCCCGTCGACGGGTTTACTGTCGCGGATCAATGCCGTCGTCGCTCGCCTCGGCATGTATTTGTCCGTGACCGGTCTGCTCGTCATCGTCACCATCGTGTTCTACCAGGTGTTCGGGCGCTACGTTCTCAATTCCAGTCCGACCTGGACCGAGAACCTCGCGCTGGTTTTGATCCTGTACGTCACACTGATCGGCGCCGCCGTCGGCGTGCGCGACGCCGGGCATATCGGCATGGACAGTCTGCTCGTCATGCTGCCGGACCATCTGCGCGAGAAGATCGAGCTCGCGATCCACGTTCTCGTGGCCGTGTTCGGCATTGCGATGGCCTACAACGGCTGGATCCTCGGGGCGTCGGTCGGAACCGTAAAGATCCCAAATCTCGGCTTGCCTGAGGTCATCCGCTACGTGCCGCTGATCGCCTCCGGCGTCCTGATCGTCTCCTTCTCAATCGAGCACATCATTGCTCTCCTGCGCGGCGAAGAGGTCGTCCCCTCATGGAACTGATCATCCTCGGCGCCACTTTCTTCGGCTTCCTGATCCTCGGCGTTCCCGTCGCCTTCGCAATCGGCCTCTCCGCGATCTGCACCATCCTCTACGAAGGCCTGCCGGTTGCCGTCATCTTCCAGCAGATGATGTCGGGGATGAACATCTTTTCGTTCCTCGCGATTCCCTTCTTCGTCTTCAGCGGTGAGCTGATGCTGCACGGCGGCGTCGCCGACAAGATCGTGCAGCTCGCGAAGAATCTCGTCGGACACATCCGCGGCGGCCTCGGCATGTCGAACGTCGTCGCCTGCACGCTGTTCGGCGGCGTCTCCGGCTCGCCCGTGGCCGACGTGTCGGCGATGGGCGCGGTGATGATCCCGATGATGAAAAAGGAAGGGTTCGACACCGACTACGCCGTCAACGTCACGACCCACGCCTCGCTGGTCGGTGCGCTGATGCCGACCAGCCACAACATGATCATCTATGCGCTCGCAGCCGGCGGCAAGGTCTCGATCGGCGCGCTGATCGCCGCCGGCCTCCTGCCGGCGCTGGTGTTGATGGTGTGCATGCTGGTCGCGGCTTACGCAGTCGCGGTGAAGCGGGGTTATCCCGCCGGAAAATTCCCGGGCTGGCCCGAAGTGTTCCGCTCGTTCGCAGCTGCGCTGCCGGGCCTTCTGATTGTCGGCATCATCCTGGCGGGCATCCTGTCCGGCGTCTTCACGGCAACTGAATCCGCAGCCGTCGCGGTCACCTACACGATCCTGCTGACCTTCTTCATCTACCGCACCATGACCCTGCCGAACTTCCTGCGGGCGGCGGCGAAGGCGGTGAAGACGACGGGGGTGGTGTTGCTGCTGATCGGCGTCTCCACCATGTTCCAGTATCTGATGGGACTCTACGAGGTCGCCGACTTCGCCGGCGATCTGATGAGCAAGGTCTCCCAGCAGCCCTGGGTCATCTTCCTGCTCATCAACGTCATCCTGTTCGTGCTCGGCACATTCATGGACATGGCGGCGACGATCCTGATCTGCACCCCGATCTTCCTGCCGATCGCGATGAAGGCGGGCATGGATCCTGTGCAGTTCGGCATGCTGATGCTGATCAACTGCGCGCTCGGTCTGAACACCCCGCCGGTCGGAACCACGCAGTTCGTGGGCTGCGCCATCGGCGGCATCTCGGTCGGCGCGGTGATGCGCACCATCCTGCCGTTCTACGCCGCGCTGATCGCAGCTCTGATGTTCGTGACCTACGTCCCCGCATTCTCGCTGTGGCTGCCCCGTCTGCTGATGGGCTACAAGGGATAGCAGCAACGCAGGGAGACACCGTCCGTGACTGACTATCGCAAGCTCTTCGATCTCACCGGCAAGACGGCCGTGGTGCTCGGCGCCGCCTCGGGCATTGGCAAATCGTCGGCCGAGGCGCTGGCCGGGCTCGGTGCCCGTGTGGTCTGCGCCGATCGCGCGCTTGACGCCGCCGAAGCGACCGCCGCCGGCATTCGCGACCAGGGCGGCTGGGCCGAGGCTGCCGCCTGCGACGCCGCGAGCGCTGCGGAGGTCAGTGCGCTCGCCAAGACCGTGATGCAGAAATTCCCTCGGCTCGACATCGCCGTGACGACGCCTGGGCTCAACATCCGCAAGACCATCCTCGACTACACCGAGGAGGATCTCGACCGCGTCCTCAACCTCAACGTCAAGGGCACCGTCTGGTTCTTCCAGGCCTTTGGCCGCATCATGGTCGCGCAGAAGGGCGGCAGCATCGTCGCCTGCTCCTCGGTGCGTGCCGTGACCATCGAGCCCGGCCTCGGCGTCTACGGTTCGACCAAGGCGGCGATCGGGCTTTTGGTGAAGGGCTTTGCCTCCGAGGTCGGCCACGCCGGCGTGCGCGTCAACGCGATCGCGCCGAGCATCGCCGAAACCGCGCTGACCGGTCCGTTCAAGCAGCGGCCCGACATCTACAATCTCTATGCCGGCCACACCGTGTTCAACCGCTGGAGCAGCGCCGACGAGGTTGCGACCGCCGTTGCCTATCTCGCCTCGGACGCCGCGAGCTATGTCAGCGGCAGCACGTTGTTCGTCGACGGCGGCTGGACCGCGGTGGACGGTCCGCCGACCGGTCTCACCCAGCTGCACAAATAAGGCGGTCATCCGCATCTAGCCGGCAAAACCCATGCGCTGGCGCAGCTCCTTGTGATCTGCGCCGGTCAGCAGTGCGATCAGCGCGGCGGCTTCTTTGGGATGTGCAGCCCGCGCAGTCACGCCGGCCGTATACGTCGTCACCAGCTCGCAACCCGGCGGCAGTGACCCTGACAGCGCGATGCCCCCGGTCGCGATGATCTCGGTCGCCTGGGTGCAGCCGATCGGCCGCGTCGCGGTGGACGTCGCGAGTTCGCGCATTGCTGTTGCGCCGTTCGGAAAGATCTTCAGGCGCGATGCGATCTCATAGGCGATCCCGAGTTGATCGAGCACTTTTGCGACGTGCTGTCCCGCGGTCGACGCCTTGGTATCGGGGACATAGATGGCGTCCGCGGAACGCAGGACCTCGCGCAAATCGGCCTCGATTTTCACCGTCACCTTGGGGTCGCCGCTGCGGACCGCCAGGGAAGTCTCGACCTTGCCGATGTCTGTGATCGAGCCGGGAACGACCAGCTTCTCCCCGTCGAGCTTCGCAAGCAGTGCCTGTGTCAGGATGACCAGATCGGCCGGGGTGCTGGCGCGCAGCTTATCCGCCATCACGCCGACCGCGCCGAATTCGCCGTCGATGCCGAAGCCGGTTTGCGCCTTGAAGGCCTCGGCGAGGCCGCGCACCAGGCCCTGCGCCGCGCCGCCGCTCAAAATGGTCAGTGTCGTCACGATGTGAGCTCCATGGCTGCGATGATCTTGTCGCGCGTGATCGGCAAATCGCGCACACGCACGCCGAGGCAATCCTGCACCGCATTGGCGATCGCCGCCGTCACCGGGCCGTGCGCGGCCTCGCCGGCGCCGACCGGCTCGATCTCCGGGCGCTGGATGATCTCGACATCCACCGCCGGCACCTCGCTGAACGTCAGAATCGGATAGTCCGTCCAGGAGGCCGAAGTGATGCGAGCCCGGTCGAAGCGGACCCGCTCCTTCAGCACCCAGCTCGTCGCCTGGATCGCGCCGCCCTCGATCTGGTTGATGACGCCGTCCGGATTGATCGCTTCGCCGACATCGACCGCAAGCGTCAGCCGTTTGACGCGGATGTCGTCGGCGCCTTCGATCTCGGCGATCGCGGCGCAATAGGCGCCGGTGTTCTTGTAGCGGGCAAAGCCGACGCCGTGACCAATGCCGGCTTGCTTCTCCGGCTTCCACGCCGCGCGTCGCGCGGCGGCGCGGATGACGTCCTTTGCCCGCTCGTCACGCAGATGCCGCAGGCGGAATTCGATCGGGTCTTCGCCGCGCAGGGCGGCGATCTCGTCGAGCAGGGATTCGATCGCGAACACATTGCCTTGCGCCCCCAGTGTCCGCAGCGCCGAGGTGCGCACCGGCATGGTCAGCAGCCGGTGGCTTGTGATCGTCCAGGCCGCGAAGTCGTAGAGAGGGACCGAGTTGCGGTCTCCGCCGCCGCCATTGGCCGCCGGCGGATTGGACGAGATCATGCGGGGGTATGGATTTGCAATTTCGGTGGCCGCGAGCAGCGCGGGCTGGGCGGCGCGGCCGGGCCGCGCCGCGTGGCCGTTGCTCCAGATCGCATGGCGCCAGCCGGTAATCTCATCGGCCTTATCGAGATCGGCCTCGATCTCGATGGCCATCGCCGCGCCGAACGGCGCGTGGAACATCTCGTCGCGACGCGACCACTGCACCCGCACGGGACGGTCGCCGGCCCCTTTCGCCAGCAGGACCGCATCGAGCGCGACATCATCGGCGGCATTGTGTCCGTAACAGCCGGCACCCTCCATGTGCTCGACGACGATGTTTTCGGCCGGCAGCTCGAGCACGATCGCGAGATCGGCGCGCAACAGATAGACGCCCTGGCTGTGCGTCCAGACCCGAACACGATCGCCGTGCCATTGCGCCATGGCGCAGGATGGTGCGATCGAGGCATGGGCGACGTAGGGACGCGTATATTGCCTGCGGAGCGTGCGCGCAGCCTTCTGTGTCGCCGCCGTCCGGGTCTCGATGACGGTGGTCTCGACCGGCTGGCTTCTCAGGAAGCCCGCCAAATCATCTTCATCGGGCAACGGTTCGCCGGCCGACCATGTCGCGCCCTTGCGCATGGCCTTCAGTGCGGTTTCCGCCGCCGCTTCACTATCTGCGACCACGCCCGCAAAGCCGCCGTCGCGGACGATCGCGACGAGGCCGGAGACGGCTTGTGCGCCCGCTTCGTTAAGCGCGATCAGTTTTGCGCCCGAGACGTCCGGCCGCAACACGCGTCCGTGCAGCAGGCCCGGCAACGGGCAATCATGGATGAAGCGCGGCCGCGCGAACACCTTGTCGGGAACGTCCACGCGCTGGACCGAGTGTCCGGCGACGGTGCGCTTGGCGGCACTCTTCGCGACGGTGCCGGCGGTGGCGTCGTGATCGAGCGAGACGTCGCCGGCGAGTTCCCAATAGCTGGTCCTGACATTGCCGGGGCCTGAGATCGTGCCGTCATCGATAGCGAGCAGGGAGGCATCGATACCGAGACGCTCCGATGCTGCAGCGAGGAAGTGCTGGCGCACCTCGGCACAGGCGTGCCGCAGCGCGCGGCCGGATTGCTGGATCGAGAGGCTGCCGGAGGTGACGCCTTCATTCGGGCTGGCCGCCGTCGAGGCCCGGATCATCTCGATCCTGGAGATATCGACGTCGAGCTCGTCCGCCGCGATCTGGGCCAGCGCCGTGACGATGCCCTGGCCGATCTCGACCTTGCCGGGCGAGATCGTCACGCGGCCTTCGCCGGTGAATTTCGCCCAGGACGACAGCCGCGGATTGGCCGCGAGGCTGACCGGCAGCTTCGGGGCAGGGGACGGCGCGCTCATGACGTCGCCATCTCCGAGGCTGCCCGCAGCACGGCGCGAACCATGCGGTTATGCGATCCGCAGCGGCACAGATTGCGATCGAGCGCCGCTTTCACCTCTGCCTCCGTCGGCGAGGGATTGCGCTTCAGCAGTGCGGCTGCGCTGATGAGAATTCCCGGGACGCAATAGCCGCATTGCATCGCCTGTTCGGAGATGAAGGCACGTTGCAGGGGATGCGGATGCTCCACTGTACCGAGGCCTTCGACAGTGACGATGTCCTTGCCTGCGACCGACCACATCGGCATGTCGCAGGAGGCGACCGCACGGTCGCCGGCCATGACGTGGCAGGCGCCGCACTCCCCGGCGCCGCAGCCGAAATGCGCGCCCGTGATGCCGAGTTGGCCCCGCAGCACGTCGAGCAGCATCTGATCGGGATCGGCATCCACGGCCATCGCCGCGCCGTTCAACTGGAATTCAATCACGGGCATGACCGCTCTACGGCCTCACGATTTGTCGAACTTCTTGACGACGTCGGCCCATTTCTCGATGTCGCCGCGCAGGAATTTCTCGAATTCCTGCGGTGTCATCGACATGGGGACGGCACCCTGTTCAGTCCAGAGTTTCACGATGTCGGGCCGCTTCACCATTGCGTTTACCGCGGCGTTGAGCTTGTCGATGATGGGCTTCGGCGTCCCGGCCGGCGCCATCAGGCCGAGCCAGATGGTCGCCTCATAGCCCGCGACGCCCGCCTCGCCAGCGGTGGGCACGTTCGGCAGCACGGCCGAGCGTTGCTTGCCCGTGGTCGCCAGCGCGCGGACCTGGTTCTCGCCGATGTTCGGCGCCATTGCCGTGACAGCGTCGATCATCATCTGCACCTGTCCGCCGATCACGCCGCTGCGCGCCTCGCCGCTGTTGCGGTAGGGGACGTGGACGACATCGATGCCGGCCATCGCTTTGAACAGCTCGCCGGCCATGTGATAGGGCGTGCCCTGACCGGATGAAGCGTAGTTCAGCTTGCCCGGTTGCGCTTTGGCGAGTGTGATGAACTCTTGCAACGTTTTCGCCGGAACCTGCGGGTTCACCACGATGACGAGATCGGAGGAGTTCACTGGCGCGATCGGCGCGAGGTCTCGCATCAGCTCGTATTTGCGCTTGTCCGGCGTCAGCAGCGATTCGTTCGCGGTCTGGGTGTTGGACATCATCAACAGCGTGTATCCGTCCGCCGGCGCCTTCGCTGCCTCGACCGTGCCGATGACGCCGCCGGCGCCGGTACGGTTCTCGATCACGAAGGGCTGGCCAAAGCTTTCCTGGAGCACGTTGCCGATCAGCCGCGCCGCGACGTCCGCCGGGCCGCCGGCGCCGAAGGGCACGACGATGCGGACGGCGTGGTTGGGATAATCCTGTGCGAATGAGGGGGATGCCCAAAGTGCGGCGAGCAGGCTTACGGCCAGCGCCAGCATAAAACGTCGGGCCATTGTGCCCACCTCCCTGATGTCGTTCTTGTTGGCCGGCACTGTAGCGGCAGGGGACACGGACTGTCGACGCCCGACAAGGCCGATTTGGCAGGGAATATCGGGCGCTTTTCGGTGTGGCCGCGCGGCCTTTCGCGGTCGCGGCAGGAACCGGCGACGCATGCGGTTTGAGCAAATCGCATGGGCGTTGCCGGATAAATGCCCTCGGCTGCCCGGTATTTTGGTGTTACGAGTTTGGCCATGAACCAGCACGCCAAGATCGAAATTCGCCATTCGACCTGTCCGCATGATTGCCCCTCGGCCTGTGCCCTCGATGTCGAGGTGGTCGAGGGACGCAGCATCGGCCGAGTCCGCGGTTCGAAAAAGCAGACCTATACGGCCGGCGTCGTCTGCGCCAAGGTTGCCCGTTACGCCGAGCGCATCCATCACCCCGAGCGGCTGATGTATCCGCTGCGCCGCACGGGTGCGAAGGGCTCGGGCGAGTTCGCGCGGATCTCCTGGGACGAGGCGCTCGACGAGATCGCTGGGCGCTTCAACGAAGCCGAGCGCGAATTCGGCGCGGAATCGATCTGGCCCTATTACTACGCCGGCACGATGGGGTTGGTGATGCGTGACGGCCTCAATCGCCTCACCCATGTGAAGAAATATTCGCGCTTCTATCAGACCATCTGCGCCAATGTCGGGCGCATCGGCTTTGCGATCGGCACCGGCAAGATCGCCGGCGTCGATCCGCGCGAGATGGCGCTGTCCGACCTCGTGGTGATCTGGGGCACCAATCCCGTCAACACCCAGGTCAACGTGATGACGCACGCCGCGCGTGCCCGCAAGGAGCGCAGCGCCAGGATCGCGGCGGTCGACATCTACGACAACGAGACCATGAAGCAGGCGGACATCAAGATTCTCCTGCGCCCCGGCACCGACGGCGCGTTTGCCTGCGGCGTGATGCACGTCCTGTTCCGCGACGGCTACGCCGATCGCGCCTACATGGACAAATACACCGACTGCCCCGCCGAGCTCGAGGCGCATCTGCAAACGCGCACGCCGGAATGGGCCTCGGCCATCTGCGGCGTGCCGGTGGCGGAGATCGAGGCCTTTGCCAAGGCGGTCGGCGAGACCAAGCGGACGTTTTTCCGCCTCGGTTACGGCTTTACCCGCTCGCGCAACGGCGCAACGCAGATGCATGCGGCGAACTGCATTCCAGCGGTAACAGGCGCCTGGCAATATGAGGGCGGCGGCGCCTTCTTCAACAATTACGCGCTGTGGCACTTCAACGAATCCATCATCGAGGGCCACGACGCGATCGACCAGACCACGCGCGCGCTCGACCAGTCGCAGATCGGCCGCATCCTCACCGGCGATGCCGAGGCGCTGCTCGGCAAGGGGCCGGTCAAGGCGATGCTGATCCAGAACACCAATCCGATGACGGTGGCGCCGGAGCAGAGGCTGGTGCGCGAGGGTTTTGCGCGCGAGGACCTGTTCGTCGCGGTGCACGAGCAGTTCATGACCGAGACGGCGCTGATGGCCGACATCGTGCTGCCGGCGACCATGTTCATGGAGCATGACGATCTCTATTACGGCGGCGGCCATCAGCACATCTCGGTCGGTCCGAAGCTGATCGACCCGCCCGGCGAATGCCGCTCGAACCACGAGGTGTTGCAGGCGCTGGCGCCGCGGCTTGGCGCCAGGCATCCGGGTTTCGAGATGACGCCGCGCGAGTTGATCGACGCGACCCTGAAGCTCAGCGATCACGGCGACATCGGCGGCCTCGAGGCCGACCTCTGGCGCGATCTGCAACCGGATTTCCGCACCTCGCATTATCTCGACGGCTTTGCCCATGCCGACGGAAAATTCCACTTCAAGGCGGATTGGGCGCATCCGCCGTTCGGCCGGACGATGGGCGACTTCGACAAGATGCCTGATCTGCCGGACCATTGGGCGGTGATCGAGCATAGCGACCAGGCTCATCCGTTCCGGCTCGCCACCAGCCCCTCGCGCAGCTTCCTCAACACCACCTTCAACGAGACGCCGTCCTCGCAGGCGCGCGAGGGCAGGGCGAGCGTGATGATCCATCCGCTGGATGCAGCCGCGCTCGGGATCCTCGACGGCGATGCGGTGACGCTCGGCAACAGCCGCGGCGAGACGTCGCTGATTGCCGCGCTGTTCGAGGGCGTCCGGCGCGGTGTGCTGATCGCGGAGTCCGTGCATCCCAACAAGAATCATATCGGCGGCCGCGGCATCAACACCCTGACGGGAGCCGACACGATCGCGCCGATCGGTGGTGCCGCATTCCACGACAACAAGGTCTGGATCAAAAAGGCGGCCTCGGCCTGACGCGCATTCGCGCGCCGATCATCTGCCAATTTGTGTCGAGGCGCTAAAGCGACGCCGCGTCGCAGATTGCCCTTGCACCTGCCGCCCGGGCTGCCGCAAATGGCTGCCAAACGGGAGCAAGGAAACGAGCGTGCCATGACTGATACCAAAGCCGTCGTCACCGAAAAACGCGGGCAGGCGTTCTGGATCACCATCAACCGGCCGGAGAAGCGCAACGCGCTGAACGGCGACGTCATCGCCGGCATCACGCGCGGCTATCGCGACGCGCATGAGGACAAGGACGTCCGCGTCATCGTGCTGACGGGGGCCGGCGACAAGGCGTTCTGCGCCGGCGCCGATTTGCAGAATTCCGGCGCGGCTTTCGCGATGGATCATTCCAAGCCGAATGTCGACTATGCCGATCTGCTGCGCCTGTCGCAGAACGCCACCAAGCCCGCGATTGCGCGGGTCGGTGGCGTCTGCATGGCCGGCGGCATGGGCCTGTTGTGCATGACCGACATGGCTGTCGCCGCCGATCACGTCATCTTCGGCCTGCCGGAGGTGAAGGTCGGCGTGTTTCCGATGCAGGTGCTGAGTCTGTTGCAAAACATCGCGCCGCCGCGCCTCGTCAACGAATGGGCGCTCACCGGCGAGCCGTTCGACGCGAAAGCGGCGCAAGGGGCGGGACTGCTCAACCACGTCGTGCCCACAGCCGAGCTCGACGCCAAGGTCGACTGGCTGATCGGCCGCATCGTCGATAAATCCCCGACCGCGATCCGGCGCGGCAAATACGCCATGCGCGCCATTGCATCGATGTCGTTCGACGAGAGCATCGCCTACACGGAGAGCCAGATCGCGCTGCTGGCGATGACCGAGGACGCCAAGGAGGGGCTGAAAGCGTTCGCCGAGAAGCGGAAGCCGGTCTGGACGGGACGGTAGAGGGGGAGTGCGCTCTCGTGTCCCGGACGCGCAGCGTGTAACGCTGTTGCGCAGAGCCGGGACCCGGAAGGCGACGCGATACAATGCGGCGAGATGGGCCCCGGCTCTGCAGCGCACCGCTGCAGCAGCGCTGCGCCGCGTCCGGGGCACGAGACCCCGGCTGGATCGGCCAAATTCACATCTCAAACAGCGGACACGCCTTCGCCTTCTCGCGGCGTGTTCCGCCCGAGCTTTGCTCTTCGCGTCACGCCCTCTCCGAGGAAAGGGCGCAGGGAAGGCCGGGTGCCGGCTGACACCCGCAAGACTCCCGTGCGAGAATGATGCACACGCAAGGCACAGGAGCGCTACAGGGCAGCCGAACATCCGGCCTTCCCTGCGCAGTGGTCTGACGGCTTATGCGTGCTCTCCCCGGAGACGAGTTCCTGCTTGCCTCCGTCACTTCCGCGAAAGCCACGAGCGTTGCCCCGGTTGAAGCGACGTCGCATTCGCAAAGGCTTGACCGTAGCAACGACGGCCAGGACCACACGTTTTCGCCGTACGCATTCAGCGCCGTCCGTCGTGTGCGGGAGGCCGCGCGCTCACGGGGGTCATCCCGCCCTGCACGCGTCCTTCCGCATCGACGCTGATCGCGTCCACCGCAGCCCGATCCGCGGCTCGTGACGACGTACGACCGCCCCTTTCCCGGATCGGGATGGCCGGAGAATGCGACAAATCAGAAATTCTGTAAAGGCGAATATTTTGGGCTGTGGCGGTTGACCGAGGGCTGGGATGTTTTGCCCGTCGGGCAGCGCATGATCTTGTAGCCTGGATGAAGCGCAGCGTAATCCGGGGTTTGCGCGCCAAGCACGAGGCCCCGGATCACGCTGCGCTCCATCGGCCCACGGGCGAGACCTCTACCCCGCGTTGGCCTTCAGGCCCGCGGCCTGAATGCCGGCGACAGCGCACGCCTCGTCATTGTCGGAGGTGTCGCCGGAGACGCCGACGGCGCCGAGCAGGGTCGTGCCGTCCATGATCAGCACGCCGCCGGGGACCGGCACCAGCGCGCCCTTGGCGATGGTGTTCACGGCGTCGATGAAATAGGCCTGCTCCTGCGCGCGCTGGAACAGGGCGCGCGAGCCCATGCCCATGGCGAGCGCGCCATAGGCCTTGCCGTGCGCGATCTCGGCGCGCATCAGGCTGGTGCCGTCCTGGGCAGCTGCGATCTTGAGCACGCCGCGCGCGTCCAGGATGGTGACGACCAGCGGTTTCAGCTTCAGCTCGGTGGATTTTGCGAAGGCGGCGTCGAGGATCTTTCGGGCGGTGTCGAGCGTGAGATCAGCCATGGCTGTGTTCCTTTTCAGTGCGAGGAGTGGAATTGGTTCGGGCGCGGTCGAGGCTCATCGCCAGCACACGCGCGACATGAAGCGCCTCGCGCTTCGTGCCGTCATGGATCTGGTGTCGGCAGGAGGTGCCGTCGGCAACGACGAGCGTGTTCTGGTCCGCGCGCCGAACGGCGGGCAGCAGCGACAGCTCGGCCATCTCGATCGAGGCATCATAGGTGTCCGCGCCATAGCCGAATGCGCCGGCCATGCCGCAGCAACTGGACTCGATGGTCTCGACCGCAAGGCCGGGAACGAGACGCAGCACCTGCTCGACCGGCTTGAAGGCGCCGAAGGATTTTTGATGGCAATGGCCGTGCACCATGGCCTTCTCCGTGACGGGCCCGAGCGGCAGCTGCAGCCGGCCGGCTTCCGCCTCGCGCACCAGGAACTCCTCGAAGGTCAGCGCATGCGCGCCGACCGCCTTCGCGTCATCGTCCTTGCGCAGCGACGCGAGCTCGTCGCGCAGCGTCAGCAGGCAGCTCGGCTCAAGACCTATGATCGGTACGCCGCGCGCGGCAAAGGGCGCGAAGGCGGCGACGAGACGATCGAGCTCGGCTTTGGCTTCATCGATCAGTCCGGCGGAGAGGAAGGTGCGGCCGCAGCAGAGCGGGCGGCTTCCGCTCGCAGGCTTCGGCAAATGCACGCGGTAGCCGCCGGCCGCGAGCACGCGCAACGCGGCGTCGAGGTTTTCGCGCTCATAGATACGATTGAAGGTGTCGGCGAACAGAACGACTTCTCGGCCGGTCTCCGGTCCGATGGCTTCGGCGGGCGCCACGAAGACGTCGCCGCGGAAGGTGGGCAGCGCCCGGCGTGCGCTGATGCCGGCAAAGCGTTCGAACAGCTGTCGCAGCAGCGGGCTGCTGTTGCGCAAATTCGCCAGCGGCGCAAAGCGCGCGGCGAGGCCGGCATAGCGCGGGAGATAGCCGACCAGGCGGTCGCGCAGCGTCAGGCCGTGGGACGCTGCGCGCGCGGCGAGAACCTCGATCTTCATCTTGGCCATGTCGACGCCGGTCGGGCATTCGTGACGGCAGGCCTTGCAGGAGACGCAGAGCTTGAGCGTCTCCATCATCTCGTCGGACGATAGCGCATCGGGGCCGAGCTGGCCGGAGATCGCGAGCCGCAAGCTGTTGGCGCGGCCTCGCGTGACATCCTTCTCGTTGCGCGTGGCGCGGTAGGACGGGCACATCACGCCGCCCTCGAGCTTGCGGCAGGCGCCGTTGTTGTTGCACATCTCGACCGCGCCCTGAAAACCGCCGCCGGCGCCGGGATAAGCCGACCAGTCGAGCTTCGTTTTCAGCTCGCCGACCCGATAATCGGGCTTGAAGCGGAACAGCGAGCGATCGTCCATGCTGGGCGCATCGACGATCTTGCCGGGATTGAGCGTGCCGTCGGGATCGAAGCGCCGCTTCACCTCCCTGAAGTCGGCGACGAGGCGTTCGCCGAACATGGTTTCGTGGAATTCGGAGCGCACCAGCCCGTCGCCATGCTCGCCGGAATGCGAGCCCTTGTATTCGCGCACGAGCTCAAAGGCTTCCTCGGCGATGGCCCGCATCGCCTTGACGTCCTTCTCCAGCTTCAAGTTCAGCACCGGGCGCACGTGCAGGCAGCCCTCGGAAGCATGGGCATACATCGTGCCGCTGGTGCCGTGCCTGGCGAACACCTCGTTCAGCCGCTGGGTGTAGTCGGCCAGATGCGGCAATGGCACCGCGCAGTCCTCGACGAAGGAGACCGGCTTGCCCTCCTGCTTCATCGACATCATGACATTGAGGCCGGCGGCGCGGAAATCGGCGATGCCAGCTTGAAGCGCGGGCTCGGTGATCTCGACCACGCCGCCCCATTTGCGCGTGTCGTTGGTCCAGCCGAACCCGAGATCGCCCATCAATTCACCGAGCTGCTTGAGGCGCGCAAGGTTATCCGCCTGGTCTTCTTCGGCGAACTCGACCACCAGCACGGCATCCGGATCGCCCTTGATCGCAGTCGAGATGATGGGCCTGAACATCGCGATGTCGCGGCCGAGCGCGAGCATGGTGCGGTCGACCAGTTCGACCGCGATCGGCTTCAGCTTGACCAGATGCTGGGCGGCATCCATCGCCTCGTAGAAGCTGCCGAAATGGCAGACGCCCAGCGCCTTGTTGCGGATCACCGGCCACAGTTTCAGCTCGACCTTGGTGGTGAAGGCGAGCGTCCCCTCGGAGCCCACCAGCAGATGCGCCATGTTGTTGCGCGCATTGCGCGGCACCAGCGCATCGAGATTGTAGCCGCCGACGCGGCGCTGCACCTTTGGAAAACGCGCCGCGATCTCGTCGGCCTCGCGGGCGCCGAGATCGAGCATGTCGCGGAACAGGGCGCGCATGGTCTCGCCGGCGTCGCTGTCCGCGAGGTCGCGCGACACCTCGCCGAAGCGGCTCAGCGTGCCGTCGGCGAGCGAGGCCTCCATCGACAGCGTGTTGTCGCGCATGGTGCCGTAGCGCAGCGAGCGGCCGCCGCAGGAATTGTTGCCGGCCATGCCGCCGATGGTGGCGCGCGAGGCCGTGGAGACGTCGACCGGAAACCACAGGCCGTGCTTCCTGAGCTGCCGGTTGAGGTCGTCGAGCACGATGCCCGGCTCGACCACGCAGGTGCGGCCTTCGACGTCGAGCGACAGGACACGGTTCAGGTGCTTCGAGAGATCGACCACGAGCCCGTCATTGACGGTCTGGCCGCATTGCGAGGTGCCGCCGCCGCGCGGGGTGACCTTCAGTCCCTCGTCGCGGGCAATCGCCAGCGCCCGCAAGGCCTCGTCCATGGTCTTCGGCACGACCACGCCGGCCGGCATGATCTGATAGAACGAGGCATCGGTGGCGTAGCGGCCGCGGCTGAAGCCGTCGAACAGGACGTCGCCGGTCATGTCCGCGCGCAGGCGCCGTTCGAGCGTGGAGGCGTTTGTCATCCCTGATCCCGGACTGCCCAGCGAGGCTCAGGCCTTGCTGAGTTATTCATTATTATCCCTGACCGTTATATTATGAATTCAAAATGAGCAAGCCAGGCGCCCTTAAGGTGTCGCCGGCGCGTGCTCTTGGGGTTCGGTCAGGTGCTCGATCGCGGCTGTCCGCTTGTTGCGCAGGTGCTGGAACAGGATGTCGCTGAGCTCGCTGCCGGCGCGGCGGCGCAGCGCATCGAGAATGGCCTCGTGCTCGCGCATCGCCTCCGCCCAGCGCTGCCGCTTGCGGGCGAAATTGGCGGAGTAGCGGACGCGGCGAATGCGGCCCGCGAAGTTGGCGTAGGCTGCCTTCAGCGTCTCGTTGCGCGCAGCCGCGACGATGCTCTCGTGGATGCGCTGGTTGGTCTGGAAATAGCCGTGCATGTCGCGATGCAGATAGTGGCCGTACATCTCGTAATGCAGTTGCTCGATTGCGGTGATTTCGGCGTCCGTAATAGCTTCGCAGGCGAGGCGTCCGGCGAGGCTTTCCAGGCCAGCCATCACGTCAAACAGCTCTTCCAGGTCGCGCTGGCTGAGCTGGCGCACCCGCGCGCCGCGGTTGGGCAGCAGCTCGATCAGGCCTTCCGCTGCGAGCACCTTTAGCGCCTCGCGCAGGGGTGTGCGGGAGATGCCGAGCATCTCGCACAGCTGCCGCTCGGGAACGCGCCCGCCCTCAGGAATATTGCCTTCGACCACGTAGTCGCGCAGCCGCAGCAGGATCTCGCCGTGAAGCGAGGCCTCGGGACGGCTTTCCTGGCGATCGCCGCCAGTGGCGGCGGTCGGAGGGGCAATGGGAACCCCGGTGTCGGGAATCGTGGATTTCATTTGCAGCACAATAGTTTGCCCGGTTGGTCGCGTCGACGCCCACAATCGAATACCAAATTTCGATTGAAAGGACAAAAAATGAATGCAAAATAGGTGATCAAGCCGGCCAAAACCCGCCGACAGGGAGGTTTTCATGCATCAGGGACGCCATTTCCTTCAGATTCCGGGCCCGAGCCCCGTCCCCGAGCGCGTCCTGCGCGCCATGGACATGCCGGTGATCGACCATCGCAGCGCGGAGTTCGGCGCGCTCGGCCGGACCGTGCTCGAAGGCAGCCAGAAGATCTTCCAGACCAAAGGGCCGGTCATCATCTTCCCGTCGTCGGGGACGGGCGCCTGGGAGGCCGCGATCGTCAACACGCTGTCGCCGGGCGACAAGGTGCTGATGGTCGAGACCGGCCATTTCGCCACGCTGTGGCGGCAGATGGCCGGACGCTTCGGCATCGAGGTCGATTTCGTTCCGGGCGACTGGCGCCGCGGCGCCGATCCGGCCGTGATCGAGGCGAGGCTCACCGAGGACAAGGCCCACGCGATCAAGGCCGTGATGGTCGTGCACAACGAGACCTCGACAGGTGCCACAAGCCGCATCGCCGAGATCCGCGCCGCGATCGACCGCGCCTCGCATCCGGCGCTGCTGATGGTCGACACCATCTCCTCTCTCGGCTCGGTCGATTACCGCCACGACGAGTGGAAGGTCGATGTCAGCGTCAGCTGCTCGCAGAAGGGTTTCATGCTGCCGCCCGGCCTCGGCTTCAACGCGATCTCGGAGAAGGCGCGCGCGGCGGCGAAGACCAACAGGATGCCGCGCTCCTATTTCGACTGGGAGGAGATGCTCAAGCCCAACGCCAACGGCTTCTTCCCCTACACGCCGGCAACCAATCTGCTCTACGGCCTGCGTGAGGCGATCGCGATACTGCTGGAGGAGGGGCTCGACAACGTCTTCGCACGGCACCAGCGGCTCGCGGCCGCAACGCGTGCCGCCGTCAATCATTGGGGGCTCGAAGTGCTCTGCCAGGAGCCGGAAGAATTCTCGCCGGTTCTCACTGCCGTGCTGATGCCGCCGGGCCATGACGCCGATCAGTTCCGGAAAGTGGTGCTCGACAATTACAATATGTCGCTCGGCTCCGGGCTCTCCAAGGTCGCCGGAAAAGTCTTCCGCATCGGCCATCTCGGCGAATGCAATGCGTTGACGCTCCTCGGTGCACTCACGGGCGTGGAGATGGGCCTGTCGGTTGCCGGCGTGCCGCATCGCTCCGGCGGCGTCGATGTCGCGATGAAGCTTTTGGAGCAGCGCCCTCAGGGCAATGCCTCGCCGCACCTGAAAGTGGTGGGCACTTAGGTCGCGCGGGACACGCAAGGCCAATCATAAAAAGCAATCAGGGAGGGTGGAGATGGGTGTCAGGTTCAAGGCCACGCATGTCGTCTTGGCGATGCTCTGCGCGATGTATTTCATCACCTATGTCGACCGGGTGAACATCGGCACGGCCGCAGGCGAAATCCAGAAGGAGCTCGGCCTGTCGAACACTCAGCTTGGCCTCGTGTTCTCCGCCTTCGCCTATCCCTATCTGCTGTTCCAGGTGATCGGCGGCTGGGTCGGCGATCATTTCGGGCCGCGCAAGACGCTGTTCTGGTGCGGCATGATCTGGGCGGTGGCGACCATTTCGACCGGCTTCGTCAATGGCCTCGCCGCGCTGTTCCTCGCCCGCTTCGCGCTCGGCTTCGGTGAGGGCGCGACGTTCCCGACCGCAACGCGCGCGATGCAATACTGGACACCGGCGAACCGACGCGGCTTTGCGCAAGGACTGACGCATTCCTTCGCCCGGCTCGGCAATGCGGTGACGCCGCCGGTGGTGGCGCTGCTGATCCTCTGGCTGACCTGGCGCGGCGCGTTCGTCGTGCTCGGCTTCGTCAGCCTGGTCTGGGGCGTGATCTGGGTCTGGTACTTCCGCAACGAGCCGAAGGAACATGCCTCCATCACCGAGGCCGAACTCGCCGCATTGCCGCCGCGTCCGACCGGCGAGCGGCCGCACGTGCCGTGGGGGCCATTATTAGGCCGGATGTGGCCGGTGACGCTAACCTATTTCTGCTACGGCTGGTCCTTGTGGCTCTATCTCAACTGGCTGCCGCTGTTCTTCAAGAACAACTACAGTCTCGACATCAAGAACTCGGCGCTGTTCGCCTCGGGCGTATTCTTCGCCGGCGTGGTCGGCGACAGCGTCGGCGGCGTGCTCTCGGACAAGATCCTCGATCGCACCGGCAATGTCCGCCTGGCCAGGCTCAGCGTCACCGTCGCGGGATTTGCGGGAGCGCTGCTCTCGCTGTTTCCGATCCTGTTCGTCCACGACATCACCGTCGTCGCGCTGTGCCTCTCGGCCGGCTTCTTCTGCGCCGAGCTGGTGATCGGCCCGATGTGGTCGATCCCGATGGATATCGCCCCGAAATATTCCGGCACCGCGTCGGGACTGATGAACACAGGCTCGGCGTTCGCGGCGATCGTCTCCCCGCTGGTTGCCGGTTTCGTGATCTACGCGACCGGCAACTGGTACCTGCCGTTCCTGATGTCGATGGGGTTGCTGCTGCTCGGCGGCGTCTCGGCCTTCCTGATGCACCCGGAGCGTCCGTTCACGGAGGCCGAGGAGCGCCTTCCGCCCGGCAAGGTGGTGGCCGCGGAGTAGGGCCTGCCCGGTCCGGAGGGCTGTTGGTTATGCATGGGAGTCGCCCTTTGGAGAGGGGACAAGCCGGTCAAATGGTGCTATTCGGCGGCCATCAAAATAAGGCTAGACCGGGAAGGACGCCGATGACCGTGCATACTGGAAGGCATTTTCTCCAGATTCCAGGACCGACCAACGTGCCCGACCGCGTGCTGCGGGCGATGGACATGCCGACGCTGGACCATCGTGGTCCGGAGTTCGCCGAGCTCGGCTTCGGCGTGCTTGCCGCGATGCAGCGCGTGTTTCGCACCAAGCAGCCCGTGATCATCTTCCCGTCGTCCGGCACCGGCGCCTGGGAAGCGGCGATGGTCAACGTGTTCGCACCCGGCGACAAGGTCCTGATGTGCGAGACCGGCCAGTTCGCCGTGCTGTGGCGCGGCATCGCCGACAAGTTCAAGCTCGACGTCGACTTCCTCCCGAGCGACTGGCGCCATGGCGCCGACCTCGCCGAGATCGAGCAGCGCCTGGCCGCCGACAAGCAGCACGCGATCAAGGCGGTCTGCGTCGTGCACAACGAGACCTCGACCGGCTGCGTGACGCCGCCTGCCGAAGTGCGCAAGATCCTCGACCGCGTCAAGCATCCGGCGCTGCTGATGGTCGACACCATCTCCGGCCTCGGCTCGATGGAATATGAACACGATGCCTGGGGCATCGACGTCTCGGTCGCAGGCTCCCAGAAGGGCCTGATGCTGCCGCCCGGTCTCGGCTTCAACGCCGTCTCGGAAAAGGCGCTGGCTGTCGCCAAGGCGAATCCGGGCATGCGGTCCTATTGGGACTGGCAGGAGGTCATCACCTTCAACAAGCTCGGCACCTTCCCCTACACGCCCGCCACCAATCTGCTCTACGGCCTGCGCGAAGCGGTGAAGATGCTGGAAGAGGAGGGACTGGAGAACGTCTGGTCCCGCCACAAGCGTCACAGCGCCGCGACCCGCGCCGCGGTCAAGGTCTGGGGCCTGGAGACCCAGTGCGCCGATCCCGCCGCGCATTCGCCGGCACTGACCGGCGTGCGCGTGCCTGACGGGCACGACGCCGACGCCTTCCGCAAGGTGGTGCTGGAAAATTTCGACATGTCGCTCGGCACCGGCCTGAACAAGGTCAAGGGCAAGGTGTTCCGCATCGGTCATATCGGGCATTTCAACGATCTGATGCTGATGGGCACGCTCGCCGGCGTCGAGATGGGCCTGGATCTTGCAAAGATTCCGCACCGGAGCGGCGGCGTGCTGGCGGCCATGGACGTCCTGAAGGGGCGCGATGTGGTGCCGATGGCCAAGGCCCAGGTGGCTTAGAATCAACAACACTGAAGTGAGCGCGCGATGAACGCACCGACCACGACCAACGAAGACCTGCTCTACTCCGTCACGGACGGCATCGCGCGGATCACCTTCAACCGCCCTCAGGCGCGCAACGCCATGACCTTCGCCATGTACGATCGCATGGCGGAGATCTGCACCGAGATCAACGCCGACCGCTCGATCAAGGCGCTGATCCTCACCGGTGCCGGCGACAAGGCGTTCGCCTCCGGCACCGACATTTCCCAGTTTCGCGCCTTCAAGACCGCGCAGGATGCGCTCGACTACGAGGCCCGCATCGACCGCGTGCTCGGCACGCTCGAGCAGTGCCGCGTGCCGGTGATCGCGGCCATCGCCGGCGCCTGCACCGGCGGCGGTGCCGGCATCGCCGCCTGCTGCGACCTCCGCATCGGCACCGAGACGACACGGATCGGCTTCCCGATCGCGCGCACGCTTGGCAACTGCCTGTCGATGTCCAACATCAGCCGCGTCGTCTCGCTGGTCGGTCCCGCCCGCACCAAGGATCTGATCTTCAAGGCGCGGCTCGTCGAGGCGCAGGAAGCGTTGTCGCTCGGCCTGCTCAACGAAATCGTCCCCGATGTCGAAACGCTGCAACGCCGCGCGGACGAGACCGCGAAGCTCGTCGCGAGCCATGCGCCGCTGACGCTGGAGGCGACCAAGGAAGCGGTGCGCCGCATCCGCCGCACGCTGTCGCGCGAGGAAGGCGAGGACCTGATCCTCAAGGCCTATATGAGCGAGGATTTCCGCGAGGGCATGGACGCCTTCCTCAACAAGCGCGCACCCGTCTGGAAGGGCAAGTAACGCGCACTCAGCGCTCACGTGCGGCTTTTCGCGCCGGATAGGCGACGCGAAAAGCCAGGGCGATTGCTGGCGATATTCGTCAGCTGTTCAGCGCAGCTTCTGTTGTCGCAAGGGTTTCAAGCGGTTCCGCCGCTCGGAACCCCGATTGCGCGCGTGCGCTCGGCGCGTTCACGTTGACGGCGCGGCGAGCTCCGGCATAAGATCGTGGAGGTTGCATTCCACCGCTTTTTTTGAGGCAGCCGGACCGGCCGGGTCATTCAAAGTCCGGTTGAATTGATTGACGTGAATTGCGTGAAGCGTTCTGTAGGACCGTGCCGCAACCGAAGTCATTGAACTGAAATCGAACTGTAGACGTAGCGACTAGTTTTTGACGACGCGAGCCGCGCCATAATTCCATTGCTGCTGACCATCCCGACGCCAGGCATGACCTCGCGAACAAGCCCAAGCCCTTAAAGCCAAGACCCTTAGGCCAGATCCTCAAGCAGGCCTTCGATTCAGGACCATTGAGTCTCGTCTGATTTCTCAGACCGATTAGTCACGTCGCCGCGCCCTCGTGTGGCGGCGCCTTCATGGCAACGCAGGCAGGGATTTTTTCATGACCAATCATACGCCGGTTTTCACCTCGTCATCCGCGACGGGCAGCTTCACCGAATTCGCCAATCTCACCGATTCAACCTCGCTGCACACGCTGTCGGGAACGATGAGTTTCAAGGACAGCGACAAGACCGACACTCATACGACGATCGCGACGCTGCATTCCGCGGTGGTGTCGGGCGGAACGGTTGTTCCTGCCGCCTCGCTTGCGCATTTCCAGGCCGCGATGCAATCGCAGATCCTGACCGATTCAAACGGCAACGGTCAGCTCAAATGGAGCTTTAGCGACCAGGACCAGGATTTCGATTTCCTCGCCAAGAACCAGACGCTGGTCCTGACCTACGACGTCAAGGTCGCCGACAACCACGGCGGCTTCGCGATCCAGACGGTCAAGATCACGGTCACCGGCACCGACGACAAGCCCGTGATCAACATGGCGACGGCGGCGACCGTGACCGAGCAGGCCAATCAGACGCTGTCGCTCACGCCCGACACGGTTCACGTCGCGCTCAACTTCACCGACGATGACCTCGCCAACACCGGCCATACCGCGACCGTGATCGGCGTCTCCGCCTCGGGCGCCACCGGGGGCCTCTTGCCGGGTTCGCTCGGCGATGCCGAGCTGATGTCGTTCTTCCACGTCGACAACGTCGTCAAGACGTCGGGCTCCTCGACCGGCACCATCAACACCACCTTCTCGGCACCAGACCTCGCCTTCGACTATCTTGCGGCGGGGCAGCACCTCGACGTCACCTATACGGTGCAGCTCGACGACCACGCCGGCGGCGTGTCGACCCAGACGGTCACGGTCACCGTGGTCGGCACCAACGACAAGCCGGTGTACCTGTCGTGCCCGGAATCGGCCGCGCTCGTCGAGGATCACAATGTCAGCTCGACCGGCAATCTTACCGCGCATGACAGCCTGTTCTTCGCCGACGTCGATCTTGCCGACGCGCATATCGTCTCGACGACCGTCACTGCGACGCGCTCGGGCGGCGGCGCGATACCCCTGACCAATGCGCAATTGCTGGCCGCGTTCGGCACCTCGCTCCAGGATTCGACCAACCATGTGATCGGCGAGGTCGACTGGAATTTCGCGTTTCCCAATGCTTCGGCGAATTTCCTCAACGGCGGCGAGACACTCAAGCTCGTCTATCACGTTGCGGTCGATGACGGCCATGGCGGCTCGACCACCCAGGACGTCACCATCACAATTCTTGGCGTCAACCATCCTGTCGTGATCACGAGCGCGGCGGAATCCTCCACCGTGGTCGAGCAGGACGCCACCACGGGCTCGTCGGCACCCGACACCACGCCGACGACACCGGCCGGCACGCTCGCCTTCACCGATCAGGACACCAACGACACGCACAGCGTGACGGTGACGCTGGCCTCGAGCTCCGGACCGACACCGCCGGCGGCGACGCAGGCCGATCTCGCCAACGCGTTGACCACGGTGCTGCACGATTCCACGGGCACCGGCAACGGCAGCATCGACTGGAATTTTGCGATTGCCGACAAGGACCTCGATTATCTCGCCGCCAGCGAGACGCTGACGGTGAACTACAACGTCAAGATCGCCGACGGCTCGACCAGCTCGACGCAGACCGTCTCAGTCGTGGTCACCGGTGCCAACGATGCGGTCGCGATGACCGGCGGACCAGGCTCGGCTTCACTGTCCGAGCAGGCCGGCGTGACCGGATCGAATGCGATGGACACGACCAGCCCGCTGCCGACGGGGTCGCTGAGCTTCAACGACGTCGATCTGTCGGACGTCCACTCCGTCAGCGTCGTGCTGGATTCAGCGGTGTGGTCGGCCAATCCGAGCTTCGTGCCGTCCGAGACGCTGGCGGACCTCCAGAATGCGCTCAGTACCGCCTTGCACGATTCCAACGGAACCGGTGTCGGCAGCATCGACTGGACTTTCGCCATCCGGGACGGCGACCTCGACTTCCTCAGCCCCGGCGAGACGCTGACCGTGCAATATGACGTCATCGTCGCCGACGGAAGCACGACGTCGACCCAGACGGTGACGGTCACGATCAACGGAGCCTCGGATCCGCTGCTGGTCACCCCGGTCGCGGTGGAGACGTCCGACACCGCATTGGCCGACACGGGCATCGTACTCGCTAGCGGTGCGATCTCCGACGTGAGTCATCCGATCGACCTGTCGACGCCGCGCAGCATCTCGGAGGTCAACGGCAGTGCCGCCAATGTCGGCGTGATGGTCGCGGGCGCTCATGGCTCGCTGCAGCTCAATTCCGACGGCAGCTACGCCTATTATGCCGACTCCTCAGTCGATCCTCTCCAGGCCGGCGATCATGTCAGCGACGTCTTCAACTACACCGTCGATGACGGTCAGGGTCATCAGTCCACCACCACGCTGACCTTCAACATCGCGGGGGTCAACGATTTCCCTGTCATCACATCGGCCAATGTGAGCGGATCGGTTACCGAGGACGCGGGCCCCGCCTCGATCGTCAACGGCGATTTCGAAACCGGAAATCTTACGGGCTGGACCACTGTCGGGTCGCATATTCACGTCGCGCCGTATGAGCTTGGCGGCAGCTTCGGTCATTATTCGGTACAACTTGCACCGACCGGCGGCACAGAGACGCTGTCGCAGGCCATCGCAACCACGCCAGGCCAGCACTATTTCCTTAGCTTCGACCTCATCGGCGATCCTGAGCAGGCCGGCACGCCGTTCTCGGTGACCTGGGACGGCGTCACACTGATGTCGACCGGCATCACGCCAGGCATTCATCACTATGCGTTCGACGTGACCGGCGATCCCGTGCTGTCCTCCTCGACGCTGCAATTTGCCTACGACGACTCCACGGACGGGATGATCCTCGATTCCGTGAACGTCAGTCCGGCGACCGGGCCTGCGACCGAGTCCACCGACGGCTCGTTCTCGTTCTCCGACGCCGAGACCACCGATACGCATACGGTCAGCTACGCGCCCGCCAGCAGCGGTTATGTCGGTACGTTCTCGCTCGATCCTGTCAGTGAGTCCGGCGGGTCCGGCACGGTCGGCTGGCACTTCACGGTCAACAATGCTGACATCCAGTTCCTGGCGCAGGGGCAAACGCTGACCCAGGATTATTTCGTCACGGTCGACGACGGTCATGGCGGCACGGTTATTCAGGATGTCACCGTCACCGTCGACGGCACCAACGATGCACCAACCGCGGTGAGCGAGACCGTGGTCACGGATGCCGGTGCCGGCGGCTCGTTCGCCATTCCGGCCTGGGCTCTGGCGCTGAACGACACCGATCCCGACACCACGGATCAGCTCTCGCTCGGCAGCGTCACGGGAAGCTCAGGCGGCAGCGCCGGCGCCGCCTTCGGCTTTGCATTCTTCACCGACGACGCAACGGCTGGTGGCTCGTTCAACTACACGGCCTCCGACGGGATCACGACATCGTCCAATAGCGCGACCGCGACAGTGATCAACAACGCCGCCAGCGCCTCGGTGCTGAACGGGACGAGCGGTGACGACATCCTTGTCGCCACCAATGGGACCGAGGCCCTGAACGGTGGCGGCGGCAACGACGTCCTGATCGGGACGACGGCCGGCCATGTCATGACTGGCGGCAGCGGCAACGACACTTTCGCATTCCTTCAGCCGCCGACGGCGCCTGGCCAGATCATGGACTTCAACACCACCACCGAGCATGACCGCATCGCCATCTCCGCAAGCAGTTTTGGCGGCGGCCTGACGGCGGGCATGGACGTCACCTCGACATTCGAGACCTCGGCCGACAATACCTTCTCCGGTGCGGCCGAATTCCATTTCGACAGTGGCAACCAGACGCTCTATTTCAGCGCGGATGGCACCCAGGGCTCGGCGGTCGCGGTGGTGGCCGTCCAGGCCGGTGCCGTGATCAATCCGCACGACATCCTGCTGGTGTAGCTGACGGGCACCTGCTTGCGAGTGGCGCGGGCTCCGCAAGGGGCCCGCGCTTTTTTGCGGGGCCGGCGTGCTTGCAATCGGTCTCATTCCAAAGTCATAAGCGGTGCGGTGCCGGTCCGGCTTGAACTGACCGGCGATCGCCCGCACAATGCAGTCCGCTCGGCTCGCAATTGCCAATCCAAACAAGAACATAGGGAAGATGCGCGTGGGACATGGAATGAAGGCCGCAATCACGCTGGCCGCCGCGCTTTGCGGCACGCCGGCTTTTGCCGCTTGGGAGCCGACCAAACCGGTCGAGATCGTGGTGGCGGCCGGCGCGGGCGGCGCCTCCGATCAGATGGCGCGCATGATGCAGGCCGCGATCCAGAAGAACAATCTGATGAAGCAGCCGATCGTCGTTTCGCTCAAGGGCGGCGCCTCGGGCGCGGAAGCGCTGATGTACATGAAGTCGAGCGAGGGCGATCCGAACAAGGTGCTGATTGCCTATTCGCTGATCTACATGCTGCCGCTGTCGGCGAAGATCCCTTTCAACTGGCGTGAGCTGACCCCGGTCTCGGTGATCGCGCTCGACCAGTTCGTGCTGTGGGACAACAGCGCCGGCCCCAAGACCGTGAAGGAATTCGTCGAGGCCGCGAAGGCCGCGAGCTCGCCGTTCAAGATGGGCGGCACCGGCTCCAGGCGCGAGGATCATGTACTGACCGTCTTCCTCGAGCAGAAGACCGGCGCGAAATTCTCCTATCTGCCCTACAAGTCCGGCGGCGAGGCTGCGACCCAGCTCGTCGGCAACCATACCGAATCCAACGTCAACAACCCGTCCGAAAATCTCGAGGTCTGGCGCGCGGGCCAGGTGCGTCCGCTCTGCGTGTTCGACAAGGAGCGCATCTCCTACACCAGCAAGGTGACGGACACGCAGTCCTGGGCCGACATCCCGACCTGCAAGGAGGAGGGCGTCGACGTCCAGTATCTGATGCTGCGCGCGATGTTCCTGCCCGGCAAGGTCACACCGGAGCAACAGGCGTTCTATGTCGAGCTGTTCCAGAAGGTGACGCAGACCGCGGAATACAAGGACTACATGGAGAAGCAGGCGCTGAAGCCGATCTTCCTCACCGGCAAGGACATGGTGCAATTCCTCGAGGAGGACGATGCCATCAACAAGGCGCTGATGACGGAGGCCGGATTCGTCGCGAAGTAGCCGTCTCTTTCTTCTCCCTCTCCCCGTTCTTACGGGGAGAGAGCTGGGGTGAGGGGCTCTCTCCACGCAGAAAGTGACAGACGGACTCGCGGAGAGTCCCCCCACCCGGCGCTTCGCGCCGACCTCTCCCCGCAAGCGGGGCGAGGTGACATCACTCCCGGCTTTTGCAAAGCAACTCATGTCCCAAACCGATCTTGAAATCGTCGTCGACGATCCGACCGCGCCTGAAGACGACTCACCCTCCGTCGTCTCCTCCGGCACGGTGGAGATATTCGTCTGTCTGCTGCTGCTCGCACTGGCCATCACGCTCGGCTACGACAATTGGCGCACCGGCGCGTCCTGGGACGCAACGGGGCCCGAGCCCGGCTACTTTCCGTTCTATCTCTCCATCATCCTCGGCGGCGGCAGCCTCTATGGCCTGGTCGTGGCTCTGGCCGCGCACCGCAAGGCGGCCGAGACCTTCGTCACCCGCGCACAGGCGCGCCGCGTGATGGCGGTGTTCGTGCCGACCCTGCTGTTCTGCCTGGTGACGCAGTTCCTCGGCCTCTATGTCGCTAGCTTCCTGCTGGTCGCGGGCTTCATGCGGCTCGTCGGCAAGATCGCGCTTTGGAAATCGCTGCTCACCGCCTTCCTGTTCACGGCGATCATGTTCGTCACCTTCGACATCGCCTTCGACGTCATCATGCCGAAAGGGCCGCTCGAAGCGGCCTTCGGCCATTAGGCGGGCCTGCGATGGAAGCTCTCGGTCTCCTGCTGCACGGCTTCGCCGTCCTGCTGACGTGGAAGACGCTCGTGCTGATGATGGTCGGGCTCGTGCTCGGCATCTTCGTCGGCGTGCTGCCCGGGCTTGGCGGCCCCAACGGGGTCGCGATCCTGCTGCCGCTCACCTTCACGATGGATCCGACCTCGGCGATCGTGATGCTGTCCTGCATCTACTGGGGCGCACTGTTCGGCGGTGCGATCACCTCGATCCTGTTCAACATCCCGGGCGAAGCCTGGTCGGTCGCGACCACTTTCGACGGCTATCCGATGGCGCAGCAGGGCAGGGCGGCGGAGGCGCTGACCGCGGCGTTCACGTCGTCCTTCATCGGCTCGCTGGTCGCGGTGCTCCTGATCACCTTCCTCGCGCCGATGATCTCGTCCTTTGCGCTGAAGTTCGGCCCGCCCGAGTTCTTCGCGGTTTATCTGCTGACCTTCTGCTCATTCGTCGGTCTCGGGCGCGAGGCCAAGCACAAGACCGTCATCTCGATGTCGCTGGGGCTTCTGCTCGCCGGCATCGGCATGGACACGGTGTCGGGCAATCTGCGCATGACCTTCGGCTCGGCCGAGCTGCTCCGCGGCATCAACTTCCTCGTTGCCGTCATCGGCCTGTTCGGCATCAGCGAGATCCTGCTGACGATGGAAGAACGGCTGGCGCTGCGGGGACATGCGGCTAGCATTTCGCTGCGCGTCGTGCTGGGCGTCTGGAAGGACCTGCCGAAATACTGGGTGACGTTGCTGCGCTCCTCCTTCATCGGCTGCTGGCTTGGCATCACCCCGGGCGGCGCGATCGCGGCGTCCTTCATGGGCTACAATCTGGCAAAGCGTTTCGCCAAGGATCCCGAGAGTTTTGGCAAGGGCCGCATCGAAGGCGTATTCGCCCCGGAGACGGCGGCCCATGCCTCCGGCACCTCGGCGCTGCTGCCGATGCTGGCGCTCGGCATTCCCGGCTCCGGCACGGCAGCGATCCTGCTCGGTGGCCTGATGGTGTGGGGGCTCAATCCGGGCCCGCTGCTGTTCGTCGAGCACAAGGATTTCGTCTGGGGCCTGATCGCCTCGATGTATCTCGGCAATGTCGTCGGCCTCGTGCTGGTGCTGACGACGGTGCCGATCTTCGCCTCGATCCTGCGCGTGCCGTTCGCTGCGGTCGCGCCGATGATCGTGGTGTCCTGCGCGATCGGCGCCTATGCGATCCAGAACGCGATGTTCGACATCTGGCTGATGCTGGGCTTCGGCATCGTCGGCTACGTCTTCAAGAAGATCGGCATACCCCTGGCTCCGTTTACACTCGCGCTCGTGCTCGGCAACCGCGCCGAGGATGCCTTCCGCCTGTCGATGATCGGCGCCGGTGGCGACCTCAAGGTGTTCTGGTCGAACGGCCTGGTCGGGTCGATCACGACGCTGGCGATCGTGCTGTTGTTCTGGCCGGCGATCGACCGGTTGCTCGTCCGTGTCGGTTTGACGCAGCGGACCAGCGCGACATGACGTTAGGGCCGCCTAATAATATCGTTTGATATCAAGTGCATAACAAAATGTGGAACTTTGGTCCGGATGCTACCTCAGATCGATTGTGTCCGGATGTTGCTAGCGCGGCACAGCTCTTGAGCAGGCGGTGGCGTATATTTTGATCACAAAATCGTGCGAAGGGGGACTCTCCATGAAGCGGGTTGTGATTGGAATGGCAGCGGCGATGTCGCTGTTCGCAACGGGCGCGCTGGCTGCCGATCTGGCGGCAAGGCCTTATGTCAAGGCGCCGGTCATGGTCGATCCGGTCTGGAGCTGGACCGGTTTCTACATCGGCGGCAATGGCGGCTATAGCTGGGGTCGTTCGCGCACCGACGTCACCTACAACAACACGCTGACGGGCGCGGTGATCGCGCCGCCGGCCGGTTCGATCACCAGTGGGTCGTTCGACATGAACGGCGCCGTTGCCGGTGGCCAGGCGGGCTACAATTGGCAAAGCGCCAACTGGGTGTTCGGCGTCGAGGGCGACCTGAATTGGTCGGACGAGAAGGGCCGCGCTGTTTTCAATTGCGCCCCCATCAGCGTGGCAGGCGGGGCCTGTGTTCCTGGCGTGACCGCCCTTCCTGCCGGCGCTGCCGCTGGCACCACGCTGACGATCGACCAGAAGCTCGAGTGGTTCGGCACGGTGCGCGGCCGGGTCGGCATCCTGGCGACGCCGAAGGTGCTGTTCTACGGCACTGGCGGCGTGGCCTTCGGCGAGATCAAGACCACGGGCACCATTGCCGGCTTCACGCCCGCCGGTGTCGCGGTCGCCGCGACCGGCTCGACGTCGGATACGCGCGTCGGCTGGACCGTCGGCGCGGGTGTGGAAGGCAAGATCACCCAGAACTGGAGCGCCAAGCTCGAATATCTCTACATGGATCTCGGCCGCTTCTCGTCGGGTCCGTTCTCGCTGGCGCCAACGGTTCCGATCAGCGCCAGCGTTTCGTCGCGCTTCACCGACCACATCTTGCGCGCCGGCATCAACTACCAGTTCGGCGGCCCGGTGGTTGCCAGGTACTGAGATCAACCCGAGGACTGAGATCAACAAAGGCGTCTACAAGAAGCAAAGCCCGGCCTCGCGCCGGGCTTTGTCATTGGGCACGTCAGGCGGGGCGCTCACACCACCTTGGCGTCCCGGAGTTTCGCAATCTCGTCCGCACTGAGGCCGAACTCCTTCAGCACCTCGTCCGTCTGCTCGCCGAATTCCGGCGGCCGCGCCACCATCCGGCTCGGCGTGCGCGACAGCGTCACGGGCTGGCCGACCAGGCGGATGTGGCGATCATCGTCGGTCGGCACGTCCTGCGCGATGCCGAGATGCCGGACCTGCGCGTCCTCGAACATCTGGTCGATGGCGTAAATCGGCCCGCACGGCACGCCGGCCTCGTTGAACTCGCGGACCCAGGTCTCGGTCGACTTCGTCACCGTGCGCTTCTCGATCTCGGCATTGAGCGCGTCGCGGTTCTTGGAGCGGGCAGGGGCCGTCGCATAATCGGGATGGCCAAACAGCTCCGGCGCGCCGATCGCCTGTGCGCAGCGCTCCCAGATCCGCCCGCCCGTGGTGGCGATGTTGATGTAGCCGTCCGAGGTCTTGAACACGCCGGTCGGGATGCTGGTCGGATGGTTGTTGCCGGCCTGCTTGGCGACTTCCTTCTCCATCAGCCAGCGCGCGGCCTGGAAGTCGAGCATGAAGATCTGGGCCTGGAGCAGCGAGGTCTGCACCCACTGGCCCTTGCCGGAGACCTCGCGCTCCAGCAGCGCGGTGAGGATGCCCATGGCGCAGAACAGGCCCGCGGTGAGGTCGGCAACGGGAATGCCGACCCGCATCGGGCCTTCGCCCGGCGCGCCGGTGATCGACATCAGCCCGCCCATGCCCTGGGCGATCTGATCGAAGCCGGGCCGCTTGTGATAGGGGCCGTCCTGGCCGAAGCCGGAGATGCTGCCATAGACGATGCCCGGGTTGATCGCGGCGAGGCTCTCATAATCGATGCCGAGCTTCTTCTTCACGTCGGGGCGGAAATTCTCGACCACGACGTCGGCCTTGGCGGCGAGGCGCTTGAACACGGCAAGCCCGCGCTCGTCCTTCAGGTTCAGCGTCATGGCCCGCTTGTTGCGGTGCAAATTCTGGAAGTCGGACCCCCGTCGCGGCCCGCCCGGCTGCTCGCCGCCGGCATCCTCCAGGAGTGCGTCGATCTTGACGACGTTGGCGCCCCAGTCTGCGAGCTGGCGCACGCAGGTAGGCCCGGAGCGGACGCGGGTCAGATCAAGCACGGTGAAGCGCGACAGGGCTTCGGAGGCATGCGGGATGGGCATTTCGAGAGGCTCCGGGACAGATTGCGGGCCTACCATAGTGCCGAAACATCCCGCAGCAAGTCTGGGCCGGCGCGGATGCCGCCTGTCGAAATGCAAGGCCTGACGCGGGCCGGCCCAACGCGATATGTTGCGCCGCGTGAAGGGGATCAGCGCGACAGGCGCTTCAATTCGGCGCGCGCCTGCTCGGCCAGCGGGTCGTCGCCATGGCGCGCAATGAACAGCTCGAATGCCTCCCGCGTTCCCGTCCGGCGGGCAGCGTCATATTCCTCCGCCACCGCGATGGACGGATCGCGGGCCATCGGCATGGAGGGCGCGGGCCCGGCCTTGGCGGCTTCCCCGCTGTTTCCCTTGGCGCCGTCGTCCGCACTGGCTTTCCCGACCATCACAAGTTGTTCTCCGAAGGGCGGGTGATCTGGGCCGGCGAGTACCGCCAGGACTCCGATCAGACCGGCCGAAATTGGGCCCAGTTTCATGATTTGCCTTACGAATCATAGCCTCAAGGTGGCACCCGAGGCGTGCCCTGGCCCGTATGATTACCGGATTTGATGGCTAATATGGTCTTACGGAAGGGGGTTACGCACCGATGCCAAACTTAAACCAAATGTATAATTCTCAAGCTAGAATTGCCTGCCTGCGCCTCGAATCGCCTGCGATGCGCTGCTCCGGAGAGTCCATTGGCCACGTCAACCACCGTTAGTGCCACCAACAATGCCGACATCGACGGCCTGCTGTCCGGCTACAAATGGACCGGCGCGATCACCTACAGCTTTCCCGATTCGTCGAGCGACTACGCCAATCCCTACAGCGGTGGCAGCGGTGAGCCGACCGCCTCGGGCTTTGCCTCTGCGCCAACGCAGATGCAGGCGGCGATCAACTACGCGATCGGACTGATCCTCGGCTACACCAACGCCAGCATCTCGTATGCGGGCACGAACGGCGCCGATATCATGATCGCGCAGTCGCCCGCGGCCAATCCGACCTCCTACGCCTACTACCCCGGCAATTATGCGGCCGGCGGCGATATCTGGTTCGGCACCAAGTACAATTACACGCTGGCGCAGCTCGGCAATTACTATTTCACGACGGCGCTGCACGAGCTCGGCCACGCTCTCGGTCTCAAGCACAGCCAGGAGACCGGCGGTCCCGCCAACGTCGCGGTGCCGAGTGCGCATGACGACAGCGAATACACCGTCATGAGCTATCGCAGCTATGTCGGCGCCTCGACGACGGCCGGCTACACCAATGAAGCCTACGGATATCCGCAGACCTATATGGCGAACGATATCCTCGCGTTCCAGACGCTGTATGGCGCGAACTATACGACCCGGAGCGGCAGCACGGTCTACACCTGGAGCCCGACGACGGGGCAGGAGTTCATCAATGGCGTCGGCCAGCCGGCCGACAATGGCGGCGCCGGCGGCTCGGCCAACCGCATCTACGAGACGGTCTGGGACGGCGGCGGCGTCGACACCTACGATTTGTCGAACTACACGACGAATCTCAGCATCAACCTCAATCCCGGCGCCTCGTCGGTGTTCTCCTCCGTGCAACTGGCCAATCTCGGCGACGGCCATTATGCGTCAGGCAACGTCTACAACGCCTATCTCTACAACGGTGACGCGCGCTCCTATATCGACAATGCCACCGGCGGCTCCGGCAACGACACCATCCTCGGCAACGCCATCGCCAACGTGCTGAACGGCGGCTCGGGCAACGACACGATCACCGGCGGCGGCGGCAACGACACCATTATCGGTGGCTCCGGCACCGACACCGCGGTGTATTCGAGCAGCCGGGCCAATTACGGCGTTGCCTACAATCCGAGTTCACAGACATTCACGTTCACGGATCTTCGCTCGGGCTCGCCTGACGGCACCGATACTTTGATCGACATCGAGAATTTTCAGTTCGCCGATGGCACAATCACGCGCTCGACGCTGTTCAGCCAGCTTGGGCCGATCACGGTTGAGGCGATCGGCACAACCAGCCTCGTGCAATCCGGCGGTTTTTACTATCTCAATCCGACGCCGGGCGGCACGGGTCCCACTCTGAAATATGGTGGCGCCGCAGTCGTCGTGGAACAAATTCCCGGCTGGTCGCCGATTGGTAGCGAACAGCTGTCGGGCGGCGGCTACAACGTGGTATGGAAGCAGGTCGGAGGGGATGCCTACACGATCTGGACCGTCGACAGCAGCGGCGCATTTGTGTCCTACCTGACCTCGATGCCTGGAAGCAGTACGGTGCTGGAAACGACCGAAACCACCATGCATCAGGACCTCAATGGTGATGGTGTCATCGGCATTCCGGCGGTCACGATCGAATCATATGGGTCGACCAGCCTCGTACAGTCTGGTGGTGTCTACCATCTCGATCCGACGGCCGGTGGCACGGGTCCTACGCTGAAATATGGAGGTGCTGACGTCGCCGTGGGACAGATTCCCGGCTGGTCTCCGATCGGCGCCGAGCAGCTGTCGGGTGGCGGCTACAATGTCGTGTGGAAGCAATCCGGAGGCGATGCTTACACGATCTGGACTGCGGACAGCAGCGGCGCCTTCGTCTCCTATCTGACTTCGATGCCGGGAAGCAGCACCGTGCTGGAGACGACCGAAGTCACCATGCATCAAGACCTAAATGGCGATGGCACCATCGGTGTCCCTGGAGCAGGTCCGGTCGTCGGCACCACGATTGAAGCCTATGGGTCGACGAGCCTCGTGCAGTCGAGCGGCACCTACTATCTCAATCCGGCGGCGGGCGGCACCGGTCCCACGCTGAAATACGGTGGTACGGCCGTTGTCGTCGGACAGATCGCCGGATGGTCCCCGATCGGTGCCGAGCAGCTGTCAGGTGGTGGTTATGACGTCGTGTGGAAGCAGACGGGAGGCGATGCCTACACGATCTGGACGACGGACAGCAGCGGCGCGTTTGTCTCCTACCTGACCTCGATGCCAGGAAGCAGCACGGTGTTGGAGACGGCCGAAGTCACCATGCATCAGGATCTCAATGGTGATGGCACCATCGGTATCCCCGGGTCAGCTCCGGTCGTCGGCACCACGATTGAAGCCTATGGGTCGACGAGCCTCGTGCAGTCGAGCGGCGACTACTATCTCAATCCGACGGCGGGCGGCACGGGGCCTATGCTGAAATACGGTGGTGCGGCGGTCGCTGTGGGACAGATCCCCGGCTGGTCCCCGATCGGCGCCGAGCAGCTGTCAGGCGGCGGCTATAACGTCGTGTGGAAGCAGACGGCAGGAGATGCCTACACGATCTGGACGACGGACAGCAACGGCGCCTTCGCCTCCTACCTGACCTCGATGCCGGGAAGCAGCGCAGTGCTGGAGACGACGGAGACAACCATGCATCAGGACCTCAATGGCGATGGCACCATTGGTATTCCTGCGTCGGCACACGCTGCGAGCACGGAAATAACCAACACAATTGGGCCGATTCACGATGACCAGCAATTGATCGTCGCTCATCTGCATTCCGGCTTCTTTTTCCATTGATCGCCCGAGGCGATTGATGTGTCTCCGCTGGCGACGTGGAAGGCGCTGGACAATCTTGCGTGATTGTGTCCAATGGCGCTTCGTTCAGGCAGTTTCGCGCCCCTGAACAACCGTTCCTGTCCAGAATCGAGCCTTTGGCTCCGCAGGCGATGACCGGAATTTGTCGGCAGCATAGCATACCCCATGCCGTTTCGAAGATCGTCACCGGTCGGCCTATCCGAAGAGTTAGCAGCGTGAAACTGTCTGTCGTTGCCACCTTGTATCGATCCGCGTCCACAATCGACGAGTTCTGTCGCAGGGCAACGGCGGCCGCGCAGAAGATTACCGAAGACTTCGAACTGGTCCTCGTCAATGATCAATCGCCTGATGACAGCCTGGACCGTGCACTTGCGCTGCACCGGTCCGATCCACGCGTTGTGATCGTCGATCTCGCCCGCAACTTCGGGCACCACAAGGCCATGATGACCGGCCTGGCCCATGCCCGGGGCGATCTGGTATTCCTGATCGACAGCGACCTCGAAGAAGAGCCGGAACTTCTGCTCCGCTTTCACGACCGCATGCTGCAGGACGACTGCGATGTGGTGTTCGGCGTTCAGGACTCCCGGCGAGGTGGGTGGTTCGAGCGTATGTCCGGCGACGCCTTCTTCTTTCTGATTGACACCTTGAGTGATCAGAAGATTCCGCGGAACAATGTCGTGGCGCGATTGATGACGAGGGCGTACGTCCGCTCCCTGGTTCGTCATCTCGACCGCGAGTTCATGATGGCGCATCTCATGCAGCTCGCGGGGTATCGCCAGGTGCCACTGACAATCCGCAAGCTCGCGCATTCTCCGACGACGTATTCGCTGCGAATGCGAGCCGAGATGGCGATCCGATATCTGACCACGAGTTCGACGAGGCTGCTCTATTTGATCTTCTATCTCGGAGTGATCATATTTGCCGTTACTGTCTTCGTAATTCTGTATTTCCTTACACGCTATTTCAGCTCGGGCATCGGTGTCGACGGCTTCACTTCCCAGATTGTTTCGATCTGGTTTCTTGGCGGGTTGATCACGTTGATCCTCGGTATTTTCGGCATTTACATTGCCAACATCTTGGTCGAAACCAAGAGGCGGCCCTATGTTGTGGTCCGTCGCGTGCACCGGGCTTCGGAGCCCCAAGGGAGGCACGACGCGCATCGGGCGGAACGGGATTCATCCACGACGGGCGAGACGGAAGTTCCGCTCAATTCGAAGTCCGCGTCTGCGCCAAGATCGGGCTGAAGCATCGGGGAACTAGAATATGCGTGTTACCGAGATTGCCAGACAAGATTTCATCAACCTGGTCTATGCGGACCCGCATGAGTTCATGCGACGCATCGATAGTCCCGAGGCTTTCGTCGTGAAAGCCTTCTACGACTCGCGCCAGATTCGCGAATTCCGCGATCTCGCGTTTCGCAGCGGTTTTAGCACCGAGCCGAGTTGGCATCCGCTGCGCGACGATTGTCCAGATTACCACCGGCTGCACGACAATTATCCGCAGGCCCATGTGAAGCAGAAGATGCACGCATTCTACTATCACAGCTGGTATCCGCACAATAAAGATCGGTTCGATTTCTTCTCGGACGTTTTTTTGATCAAGAATTTCCTTGCGGGCTATCCTGAGCGTGAGTTTCTGGACAATATTCCGTCGGACGGCTACGTCGCGCGCGTCAATATTCATCATTATCCGAAGGGGGGCGGGTATCAGGCGGAGCACATCGACCCGGTGGGCAAGCATGCGCAGATCCAGACGCTGATCGCCGCATCGGAATTCAACGCCGATTACTCGACTGGTGGTGTGTTCGCGCGGTTGTCCGCAGGCGCCGAGAAGGTGTATCTGGACCCTTATCTCAAATTGGGCGACATGTTGGTCATGTCGCCGGGAATTCACCACGGTGTGGATCCGATCGATCCCGAGTTGCCCTATCAGTGGGAAAACAACGATGGCCGCTGGATGATCCTGCCGCTCATCGTCAGTTCCGACTATCCGAACGCTCCGGGCACGAAGCCGGTGCAAGTGAAGGCGGCAGGCACGTGAAATCGACGATCAATCGCCCGATTACGGAGCAGGATCATCATAACGATCTCAAGAACGTGCTCGACCACGAGGCCGTGCGCGACATTGCCAAGCGCGGGGTCGTTCATGTTGGCGCGGACGTCGGTCAGGAAGTGCCACAATATCTCGACTATGGCTTCACGAATATCCTGCTGATCGAGGCCAACCCCGAGCGCTGCGCGATTCTGCGCGCGAAGTTCAGAGACGATCCGCGAATCAAGATCTTCAATTACGCGATTTGCGATCGGGAGGGAGTGATTGATCTGCACATTCACACCAGCCGATCGGGGAGCACGGAGCCCGCCAGCATTCTGCCGATGAAGCGCTTCAAGGAGATCGTGAAGACGCTTCATACGCCTGAAACTATCGGCGTCCCGGCCATGACGCTGGACGGCCTGTTCGAGAAGTACGCGCTTGCGTTGGGCGACTACAACTTCCTGAATGTCGACATCCAGGGCGCCGAGCTTCTCGCTTTTCGAGGTGCGCAGAAGGTGACCGGCCACGTCGACGTCATCATCTCGGAGGTCAACGTTATCGAAATGTACGAGGACGGCGCACTCGAGAACGACGTGGTTCGGTTGCTCGATGAAAGAGGTTTCGACAGGAAGCACGCCGTCTATCACACCCTCTACGACGAGACGTCGACCTTCCCGGCCTGGGGCGAGAGCCTCTTTGTCAGGCGTCCCGGGTGATCAACCGTGGCCGATTTTGACTCCATCCGCAGCGAGGCGGCCGCCTATTATTCGTCGAAACTCGCGACCCATGGTCCGACCTCGAAGGGCGTGGACTGGAATGGCACGGGCTCGCACGAGCTACGCCACCGCCAGTTCTTGCGCTTGCTCGAGGGGGATAGAGACGCCTCGGTGATCGACCTCGGCTGTGGCTTCGGTGATTTTTTCCGCTTCCTCCGGGCCGAGCGCCACCATGGCCCGTTTATCGGCTACGACGTGGCGCCGAGCATGATAGCTGAAGCTGCGCGCCTCCATGGTGAGGTTGGCTGCCGCTGGCTCGTTGGCGGTGAACCATCGGAGACGGCCGACTATGCCGTCGCAAGCGGGATCTTCAACGTCAAGGGAAGCGTGCCGGTCGAGGCGTGGGAACGATACATGTTCGATACCGTCGACGCTCTCGCGCGTGCCGGCAGGCGCGGTTTCGCCTTTAATGTGCTCAGTCTATCGAGCGATCCCGAACGTCGGGCGGCACATCTGTTTTACGCCGATGCGGCCGGGATACTGGCTCACTGTCTTCGCCGCTATGGCCGGTCGGTGGCGCTGTTGCAGGACTACGGGCTCTACGAATTCACCGTCATCGTGCGGCACCCGCCGGGCTAATCTTGCTCAAGGACGGCAATGCCGAATCCGGCGTCGCCATACCTGCCACCATTATAGAGCATCATTCGGCCGATCTCCGTGTCAAACACGAAGGGATAGCAGATCATCGATCCCTCCCAGCTTTCAGGGTCGAGATCGATGCCGCTTTGATTGTCGTGGCGCGTCCAGGCCGATCCATCAGGCGATGTCGCGAAGCCGATGCGATACCCCCAATTGTTCGCGCGATACGAATACCAGGCTTTGTAACTTTCACCGGCCTCTCGAACCGGGCAGAAGCGCGCGATTGCAACCTCGCCACTGTGCTCGAATGCAAGCGCCTGCAGGCCGGTGAGATTCCATCGGATTCCGTCGGAGGATTCGGCGTAACGAATGTCGTAGGAGGGGAGCGGCCTGGTATCCTCGGTGGTCCAGCTTCGTCCGGACTGGTACCACATGCGCCAGCGGCCCTTCTCGACGATGACGGCAGGGTCGGCGATGAAGATCGGCTCCTGCATGCAGCGGTCGAGGATCGGACCGTTACTGATCCGCTCGAAGGGCTCGTCCGGATTGCCTGCCTTTCGCTCGGCGACCCCGACTGCGACATAGAAGCTGACCGTGACGCCGAGTGTCCACCCCTGGTAGTAAAGGCGCTCGATCCCGTCGTTCTCCACGATCCAGCAGCCCATTGCACCGCTGTCGTCGAAGCCTCCCAACTGCCCCGGTGCCAGCAGTGGGCGATCAGACAGTCGCAAGATGCGGGTAGGGTTGCGAATATCGATATCGAGCCATGATAGATTGGACCGGTTCTTGCGATCGCGCGGACTGAAATAGATGCGGTAGCGATAATCACCGAGAGGCCTTGCCATCGGCACAATGCCGTGACTGTGCAGCCAGTTCGATCGTCCGTCGCCAACGAAGATTCTGCCGAGCTTTCTCCATCGCATGGGCGAGCCTCTTCAGATGCGGCGCAGGCGGGTGCTGGGAACCGGCGAGCGCTCCGTGCCGCGCGGGGCAATAACGGAGAACGCGGGCTGATCTTCCAGGACGAGTGCGCCGGCACCGATGACGCACTTTTCTCCAATCGTTACGTGGTCCCGAAAGGTCGCGTTGACGCCGACGAAGCTGCCTCTCCCGATTTTCACGCCCCCGGACACCACAACATGAGACGCCATGAAGACATCATCCTCGATCTCCGAATGGTGCCCGATGTGATTGCCGCTCCACAGTGTGACGTTGGAACCGATCTGCGCAAAGGGCTGGATTGTATTGTCTTCGAGGATGAAGCAATTCTCCTTGATGTCCAGGCCGGGGAATACCGTTGCCCGGCTACTTAAATAGGAGACCAGTCGGTAACCAGCGGTTCGCGCAGCGGCAACCCTGGCTGTTCGCAACTCGTTCAGCTTCGAATAGCTGACCGCCACGAAGAAGCCGTAATCCCCGGGGGGAAATGATTGCATCACCCGCTCGAACGGAACAACGGGACGCCCGCGAAAAACAGGCTCTTTGAGGAAGGCCTCATCGACCGTGAAGCCGGCGACCTCAAAGTCCGAATCGTGTGTGAAGTAAAAGTCGGATAACTCCGCAATCTCTCCGACACCAAAGATGACGATCTTCTTCATTGTCCTAAGTCCGATAGCAATCTCAGGCGGATAGTAACCAATGTTCGGAGACAAAGGTCAATAATCGGCATCCGTATTGCCCTTTGCCGTCCTCGAGTTTCTACCTTTGCCTGGGAGTGTAGGGATAGATCACCGACCGCCGTCAGTCGGGCCCTCGTAGCCGCTTCTCGCGACCGGCGTGTGCGATGCATCGTCGCAATCGACCAGGACCGGCCAAGTTTTTACACCCTAAGATCTGCGCTTGTGCGCTGCGAGCGGAGCTATCGGGAGGCGGATGTTCGCCTGCCTGAAAAAAGTCGTGGTGCGCGATTGAACCTCGCTGTAGTTGCACAGCACTCATTTGCGTGGGTACGGGGGTTATGGGTTTTGCTGCATCCAATTTCTGCGACAGATCAACTCATTTCCTGACCGGTCATTACGGAACCTCGTACTCCGACACGTAAGCGTTCGAAATTGCAGCGGAATCTCAAGGCGCGTCTCTGACTGGTTTTTAATCCATCCCTTCTTGTTTCGTGCCGTTGAGCGTTGCGTACCAAGCTCGACGGAAGACCGCATCAATCGCTCAAGCAACTTTTTCAGGAGAGATATCATGCGTCGCATTGCCTTGGCGGCTCTGGCCGTTGCGTTGTTCCTACCATTGTTGAGCGCGGCGCCGGCGAGCGCCCAAGCAACCCGCACCTGGGTTTCCGGCGTCGGAGACGATGCCAATCCCTGTAGCCGCACCGCGCCGTGCAAGACTTTTGCAGGCGCGATTTCCAAGACCGCGGCCGCGGGCGAGATCAATTGCCTGGATCCCGGCGGCTTCGGCGCCGTGACCGTCACGAAGTCGATGACCATTTCCTGTGAGGCTGGTAGCGCCGGGGTGCTCGTGTCGGGCACCAATGGTATCATCTTCTCTGGGGGGGCGACCGACTACCTGTTCCTCAAGGGCCTCGATATCGAGGGGCTAGGAACCGGTCTTAGCGGCGTTCTGTTCAATACGGGCGGCTTCCTTCACATTGAGGATTGCGTGATCCGTCACTTCACAGCAGCCGGTGTCACCATCCAGGCGAGCACGGCCGTCGGCTTCGAGATCACCCGCACGACGCTGTTCAGTAATGGCGGCGCTGCGACCGGCGGCGCCATCCGTATCGTCCCCGGTGCTGGCGGATCGGCCAAGGGCGTCATCAACAATGTTGTTGCCGATCGCAACACGTTCGGATTTGCTGCCGATGGCACAAATGGCTCGGTCAGTCTCAACATCGATAACAGCGTCGCCACCAACAGCGTACTCGCCGGTGTCGTCGCAACAGCTTCATCCGGCACGGTAAATGTGATGATGATGCGCTCGACCTCGTCGAATAATGGCACCGGCGTTCAGAATAGCGGTGGTACGAGCACTGTCCGGGTCGGCGAATCCGCGATCCAGGGCAACGCGACCGGCGTGTCGGGTGCGGTGTCGTCCTATACGACCAACCAGCTCAACGGCAACACCACGGACGGGACGATGTCCGCGATCCCGCTGAAGTAAGCTGCTTCTTTACCGTGTGAACCGACGCTCCGGACGATGACCTCGTCCGGAGCGTTCCTGTCGATAGCGCCGGTCAGGCGTTCCGTTCGAGATAGCGCGCGGCGTCTCGCCCGGTGTTGAAAAGCAGGTCGAGCGCGCTGACCTCGTGCACGAAATCGCCATGCAATTGCGTGTATTCGGGATAGCCGCGGTAGCTCATCCATTCCGTCGTCACGCCGGCGGCGCGGAACATGCCCTCGTCGAAATAGTCGCGTGCCGAGGGGCCGCTGAGATAGCGGTCGGCGCCGGCCGCGCGGGCGATGGCGAGCAGCCGCTCGGTCTTGGCCCCCTGCGCCGGATAGGCGGTGTCGCGCGTCATCTGCGTCGTGATTCCGAGCAGGCCGGCAATGCCGTGCAGGAAGATGGCGTTGATGTCGGTCAGCCGCTTCTCGCGCTCGGCCTGTTCGTACCAGCCCTTCACCAGCTCGGCGAATTCATCGAAGAACGCGGCGCGGCGATAGGCAAGCGCGATCGCGCGCCAATGCTTCTCGGCCCAGGGCCCCGCGATCTCGACCTCGTCGATCGGCTGCTCGAAGCGGCCCTTGACCACGACGGGGATGGTCAGCCAGGCCGGGCCGTTCGCGGTCTTGATCAGGTTGCGATTGTGCCAATGCCGCTTCACGTACTGGACGCGGTCGAAGATCACGTATTCGTCGCATTGCCGGATCAGGTCGAAGAAGCCCTTCCAGGGGATGTAGCAGGACTGGATGATGCAAATCCGCACAACGCGCGACCCAGGGGACATTCGAAGAGAATCTGGCTCGTCTTATAGTCGGGCCGGCTCCGCACCCAAAGCGTCAAATCGCAGGCGTCGCCCCGCTCTGGATTCTCGTGGAGCGGCAGATTAGTCTGCGGCGCGGGCAGGGAAGGAACGGCATGACATTTCTCGGCGAATACGAACCTGTGCGCCGGCGCGAGGCCGGCCTCATCGGACGGACCGGGCGGGCCATGGCTTTTGCCGTGCTCGTGCTGCTGCCGGCGATGCCGGCCCACGCCCAATCCCTCCGCCAGGGCCTCTCCGCGTTGCAGCGCCAGGACTATGTGACGGCATCCCGCATCTTCATTCCGCTCGCCGAGCGCGGCAATGCGGCGGCGCAGACCCAGCTCGGCTTCCTGTTCGAGACCGGCCGCGGCGTGCCGCAGAACTACACCGAAGCGGCGATGTGGTACCGCCGCGCGGCGGAGCAGGGCGACAGCCGGGCCCAGTATTCCCTGGGGCTGCTCTACGACCGTGGCTTCGGCGTGCCGCAGGACATCGTCGAGGCCTCCAAATGGCTCAACCTGTCGACGGCCGCAGCGCCGCCGCCGGCGCGGGAGGCGCGGGCCCGGATCCGCGATGCCGTCACCACCAAGATGACGCGTGGGGAGATCGCCCAGGCCCGCCTGCGGGCCCTGGAATGGGCGCCGAGCCGGGAGCACTGACCGGCGCGCCCTGGCGGCGGAGGATACCGCCTGGGGGGCGGTCGAAGCCCCAAAAGCGACCCTCGAAACAAAAAACGCGAAAACAACCCCATGCACAGTAGCCGGCGGCCGTCGGCGCGGTGCGCCGGAATGACGATTTGTCCAGGTACTGGGGTGCCTTGGGCCGGGTCGCCCCGACAAAGGGAACGGCCGGCGCCGTTGCCGCGCGCGGCGGGGGCGGTTGGCCGGCGCCCGGGTGGGGCGGAAGCGATCGGACGCCGCCGGCTGATGGCCGATGGCGTTGCACGGCGGATCGCCGCGAGATCGCTTGATAACATTTCTTATGATATATTTCCTTAATTTGAATGTTAATTTCGGCCGTTAGAGACCCGCCTACCGTCGCAACCGCGACCGGGTATCAACAGGCATTCTTCCATGAGCAACGACGAGATCGACCGCACTGGAAACGATCATTCCAGCGGCAACACTTCCACGCGCCAGATGATCGATCGCCGCGCGGTTCTTCAGGGCGCCGCCAGCCTGTCCGTGCTGGCGCTCGGCGCGGGCGCGGCGAAGGCGCAGACCAGCACGCCGTCATTGACCAGCTTCACGATCGCGGTGCTGCCCGACACGCAGTTCTATTCGCGCTACGCGACGACCGACGAAAGCCAGCAGTTCCAGAAGACCTACGGCTCGACGCCATACGACGCGCAGACGCAATGGATCGCCGACAACGCCGCGAAATACGGCATCAAATTCGTCATCCATCTGGGCGACGTGGTCGACCAGCAGAACAAGCCGAACCAGTGGATCATCGCCGACGCTGCGATGAAGAAGCTGGAAGATGCCAGGGTCCCGTATTCGATCCTTGCCGGCAACCATGACGTCGTCAGCGACGCCGACTACCATAACCCCTGGGATCAGAATTCGAACACCGACGCCCAGCGCAATCTCAACGCCGAGCCCTTTCTGAAGTATTTCCCGAGCAGCCGCGCGGCGCAGCAGTCGACGTTCCGCGAGCGCGACAGCAGCGGCTTCCACGAGTACCACATCTTCCAGGCCAACGGCGTCAAGTTCATGGTGCTCTCGCTGTCCTGGCGCATCTCGGACGGCGCGATCGCCTGGGCGCGCGACGTGATCGACCGCAATCCGACGCTGCCGGTGATTCTGTCCAATCACCAGCTGCTCAACATCGACAGCGACGGCCTGTCGCCGCTCGAGACCGATTACGGCCTGATGCTGTGGGAGAAGCTGATCCGCGACAAGGATCAGATCTTCATGACGCTGAACGGCCACTATCATGGCGCGGCGCATCTGTCGAAGACCAACAATTTCGGCAATCCGGTCCACCAGATGGTGGTCGACTACCAGATGGATTATCAAGGCGGCAACGCCATGATGCGGCTCTACGAGGTCGACTTCACCAACAACAAGATCGACGTGATGTCGTTCTCGCCCTGGGTCGTCCAGAAGCCGAAGGCCACGCTCAACCAGTTCGATCATGCCGAACTGACGGCGCCGAACAACAGCTTCTCGATTCCGATCAACTTCAAGAACCGCTTCGCCCGGTTCACGCGCTTCAGTCCGAGCAAGGCGCTGACCGGACCTGCGATCATCCCCGCCGTGCGTGCCGACCTGCTCGCCGGTTATGTCGACCCGCCGACGCCGGAAGTCGTGCTGCCCGTGGATACCGAGGACTATCCGCACGTCGCCGATACCGTGGCGCACTGGCGCCCGCCGGCCTCGATCGCCGACGGTCAGGTCGTTCCGATCGGCGGGGTCCTGCCCGACGTTGCCGGCGGCAACAATCTGATGCGAGCGGCGCTGGTCGCATCCGCCCAGCTTGGCGACGTGGTGTGGACAACTGACAAGCACCGCCTGTCGTCCGCCGCGGGCAGCGTGGTGTTTCTCAACACCGACAACACCGTCGGTCGCCTCAACGCCTTCCTGACGGCGTCCGCCGCCTCGCTCAACGGCCGCAGCTTCTGGAACGGCTACACGGTCGAGGCCTTCGTGAAGATCCCGGCCGGCTGGACCGCGAACCTGCACAAATGGGGCAATATCCTCGGTCGCGAAGGCAACCGCGGCAACGTTCCCGGCGGCTATCAGGGCGGCGATCCCGAAGCGTCGAGCGTGCTGTTCGCGATCTCGAACCTGCGCGAAGTGCAGTGGGAAGTGGTGCCGGCGTCGGTCTCGCACAATGCGCAGACCAACTGGTCGGGCGAGATCATCCGCGACAGCTGGTATCACATCGCGATCGTGAACGACCCGGCGACGCTGACCACCACCATGTACATCGACGGCGCGCCGGTGCTGCGCAACGTCGGCAATGCCGCGATCGGCATGCGCTCGCAGGCCACGCCGCAGCCCTGGATCCTCGGTGCCGGCTGGTGGGATGGCGTGCTGTCCGACGGCTTCTTCGGTGCGGTCGGAGAGATGCGCATGGTCTACCGTCCGATCGGTCGCGACCAATGGCTGACGGCGCGCCGGACCTGACCTCACCGCGTCCAGGCGACACGATCACCGGCACAGACGAAGTGGAGCTCGTTGCAACGAGCTCCACTTTTTTGTCGCGTCCGCGGCGTGGCAGCGCAATCGGATCAATGATCCCATCATTCACATAACAAATAACATATCATCAAATTTATGATATATGGCGATGCAATACGGACGCTCTCGCAACCTTTTGCCGTAGGCCAGCGGACGACATCCGCGGCCGGCACAGTTTGAATGAAAGCGATCCATGGCTACTCCCGTTGTTAAAGTCGGCTCCGAATTCTCCGTGAACACCAATACGACCGGCAGCCAGGAGGCGCCTGTCGTCACCGGGCTCGCCAATGGCGGTTTCGTGGTCACCTGGGATGACAGCAGCGGAACGCTGGGCGATGCCAGCGGCACCGGCATCAAGGCGCAGATCTACACCGCCAACGGCAGCAAGATCGGCTCGGAGTTCCGCGTCAACACCGAGACCGCCGACGACCAGCTCGCGCCGGTGATCACGGGCCTTTCCAACGGCGGCTTTGCCGTCACCTGGTTCGACAACAGCCAGACGCTCGGGGACAGCGAGGGCACCAGCATCAAGACACAGGTGTTTTCGGCCAACGGCACGCCGGTGGGGCCGGAAACCCTCGTCAACACCTCGACGTCCTATTCGCAGTTCGCACCGACCGTGACGGGTCTTGCGGGTGGCGGCTTCGCCGTCACCTGGACCGACGACAGCGGCGAGGGCGGCGACGACGACGGCACCAGCATCAAGGCGCAGCTGTTCGCGGCCGACGGCAGCAAGGTCGGCTCGGAATTCCTCGTCAACACCGGGACTGCCGGCAGCCAGGACAACGCGACCATCACGGGCCTCGCCAATGGCGGCTTCGTCGTGACCTGGGAAGATCTCAGCGGAACGCTCGGCGACGGCGATGCGACCAGCGTCAAGGCGCAGATCTTTGCCGCCGACGGCAGCAAGGTCGGTCCGGAATTCCTGGTCAACACCGCGACCACCTCCGACCAGCTCAAGCCGACCATCTCCGCGCTGCCCAATGGCGGCTTCGTCGTAACCTGGTACGATTTCAGCCAGGTCGGCGGCGACAGCAGCGGCAGCGGCATCAAGGCGCAGATCTACGCGGCTGACGGCAGCAAGGTCGGCGGCGAATTCCTGGTCAACACCACGACGGTCAACTCCCAGTTCACGCCGACGGTGACCGCGCTCAGCAACGGTGATTTCGCCGTCGCCTGGCAGGATTGGAGCGGCACCGGCGGGGACGCCAGCGGCAGCAGCATCAAGCTCCAGATGTTCACCGCGGATGGTCGCAAGGTCGGGGCCGAAATGCTGGTCAACACCAGCACGAATTCCAATCAGCTGCATCCCTCGATCGCCGCTTATGCCGATGGCCGCTTCGTCGTGACCTGGCAGGATGCCAACGGAAACGAGGTCAAGGCGCAGATGTTCTCGGTCGATACCATGAAGCCCAGGCCGGTTCTGTCGGCCGTGACGGACGGGGGCCCGGATATCGCGACGCTATCCGGTTCGGTTGATGTCGACACCGCCGGCCAGACCCTCGTGGTGCGTGACGGTACTTCGGAGAACGGTGGCCGGATCACGAGCACAATCCTCGGCGGCAGCGGCGCCTGGAGCGTCAATCTGACATCGGCTTGGCTCAGCAGCGCCATCGATCTCGTCGTCAGCGACGCGGCCGGCAACATCGGTCTGTCGCACTACGTGTTCGGCGCCGCCAGCGGCCGGACCTTCGGCGCCGGCAGCTATCAATATATCTACGGCACGGCGACCGGCTACGTGATCGGCAACGGCGCGGAACAGCATGTCCATGCGTACGGCACAGCGATCGGCACGACCCTGAACGACGGCAGCATGCAGATCAACTGGGGCAAGGAGCAGAACACCGCGGTGTCCCATGGCGCTTCGGATTATGTCTACGGCATCGCGACCGGTTCGACGGTCGCGGGCCGGCAGATGATCGGAATCGGCGGCACCGCCAGCGCGACGACGATCGTCGCCGGTGGCGAGCAGGACGTTTACGCCGGCGCTACTTCGACCGGCACTGCGATCCAGGGTGGGCTGCAGGCGATCTATGGCGGCACCGCCGACCAGACGGTGATCGGCAGCGGCGGCGTGCAGACCGTCCAGGGAACGGCGTTGCACACCACCGTCAACGCCGGCGGCGAGCAGCGCGTTTATGCCGGCGGAACGGCCACCGGCACGACGCTGAATGCCGGAAGCGTTCAAGTCGACTGGGGCAACGCCAGCGGCACCACCATCGACGGCGGCGTCCAGTATGTCTGGGGGACGGCGAGCGGCACCACGATCGCGTCGGGTGCACAGCATGTCGGTGCCGGCGGCAGTGCCAGCGGCACCACCATCGGTGCGGGCGGTCTTGAATACGTCCACACCGGCGGCACGCTGACCGACGTCACCTTCGGCGGAGCATCGGCGAAGCTGGTGCTCGATCAGTCGTCGACCTTCAGCGGGACGATCGCCGGATGGCAGGACAGCGCCGAACTCGACCTCGGCGACATTGCCTTCGGTGAAAGCACCTCGTTCGGCTACGCGGCCAATTCGGAGAACACCGCCGGCGTGCTGACCGTCACCGATGGCACGCATACGGCCTCGCTGCTCTTGCTCGGCCAGTACAGCGCTGCGAACTTCGCGCTCGCGTCGGACGGCCATGGCGGTTCGCTGATCACCAATCCGGTGGATCAGCCCCAGGCCCAGCTTTCGATGTCGCACGCAGCGTAAGCCGCGAACGAAGCCGGGGTTGATCAAGGTTGGTCGCCCCGGCAATCGGAAGCAGATCACCAAAGGGGCGTGCCTCATGGACACGCCCCTTTGGTGAAGATGAAGCAGGCTTTGTTTGAAACGAGGCTTTGTTTGAAACGAGGCTTTGTTTGAAATGAGGGTTGGCTTTACTTGGCCTTAACCCGGCCAGCCGCCGAGCCAGTTTGCGTACCATGTTTCGCCCAGCCAACCGACCCAGACGGCGGGGGCCAGGAACAATCCGAACGGCAGGAAGGCCGTCCCGCGCAGCGGTCGTCTTCGCAGGGTCGAGCTGGCGACATAGGCGGCAATCGCCAGCAGCGCCGCCAGCTCGATCACCGCGGCGACGGTTGCCAGATCAAGCCAGGCGCCGCAGACAGCGGCGAGCTTGACGTCGCCGAGCCCGAGCCCGTCGCGGCCGCGCCAGCGCCGGTAGAGCGCCATCAGCAGCAGCAGCGGGAGCGCCACGGCGGCTGCGCGGGCCAGCGGCCAGAGCAGCGCCTCGATGCCGATGTCAGGCACGAACGCGGCGGCACGGAGCAAGGCGAGCGCGAAAGCGGCGCCCGTCAACTCGTTGGGAATGAGGTAGTGGCGGGCATCATACACCGCGATCGCGAGCATCAGGGCGGCGAGATACGCGCCGTACAGGCCCTCCGCGCCGGGCGCGGTGACGAGGCTTGCGAACACGCCCAGCAGCAGGGCAACGCTGAGTGCGAGCGCGGGGCCCGATCCCTCATTCACATGCTGTTCGGGCACGGTCGTTGTCTGAGCATGATCTCCGCGCAAACGCGTTCCGCGTTTGTCGCGAGGGAAAACCGCTGCACACGTTTCCGGATCATGCCCTAGCGTGCCACCTTGGGCACGGTGACCACGGGATTGCTGGTGCCGACCAGGCGGCTGTTCATCTTGCTGCGCATCTCCTCGGCGATGACATGCGCATCGACGCCGTCCTTGATGACGGTCGGGCGGATGAACAGGATCAGCTCGGTGCGGGCGCGGGCATTGGTCTGATGCGAGAAGGCGTCGCCCACGCCCGGAATGGAATCCAGGATCGGCAGGCCCTGGCGCTGCTTGTTCTCGGTCTCGCTGATCAGGCCGGCGAGCAGCACGGTCTGGCCGCTCGTCACCGCGATCGAGCTCTTGACGCGGCGCTGCGAGATCGTCGGCGTCAGCGAATTGGCGCTGCCGGCGGCGATGTTCGAGATCTCCTGCTCGATGTCGAGGACGACATTGCCGTTGGCGTTGGCGCGCGGCAGCACGCGCAGGATGATGCCGGTGTTCTTGTAGTCGATGGTGTTGACCACGGTGTTGTTCGCGGTCAGCACGGTCGCGGTGCCCGTCGAGAACGGCACCTGGTCGCCGACCTGCAAGGTCGCCGGCTGGTTGTCCAGCACCACCAGCGACGGGTTCGAGAGCACCTTGACGTTGGTGATGCCGTGCAGCGCGTCGAGCACGACGCGCGGGGAGTTTTCCGAGCCGATCAGGAAATTGAACCCGGGCAATGCGCGGCCGAGCAGGGCGCCGGCGGCGGCATTGACGGCGTTGCTCGCCGGCTCGGTGTTGCTGCCGACCGTGGCGCTGTTGCTGATGCCGGAGATGGTGTTGGAGATCGAGCCCTTCTGGCTCGCCAGGAAGAACTGCACGCCATAGTTCAACTGGTCGTTCAGCGTCACCTCGGCGATCGTCGCCTCGATGGCGATCTGGCGCTGCGGCCGGTCGATCTGCCGGATGGTCTGCTCGACGATGCGCTGCGCCTCCTGGTTGGCATAGACGAGCACGGCGTTGTTGGTGACGTCGGCGGTGATCCGCACGTTCTGAAGGATGCCGTTGAGGCCGGGCTTCGCTCCGCCGCCCGACAATGCGCCGAGGCCCGTGTCCTGCGCAGGCGTCGCGGCGGCGGCCGGTGCGGGGCGGGCACCGAGCGCAGATCCCCCGGGCGTGCTGACCGGCGTGGCGGCGCCGGCGGCGGCGGTCGGCAGCGCGCTGAGCGAGGCCACAGGATTGTTCGACGTCGAGGTCGAGAGCCCGGAGCCCGGCGAAATCTGGCTCGATGCGTTGTCGAGCGTCGAGCTGCTCGCAGCGCTCTGGCCGAACAGCATGTCGTTCAGCATTGCCACGATCAGCTTGGAATTGCCGTAGCGCAGCGGATAGGACTTCAGGTTCACCCCGTCGGTGTCGGAGCGGTCGAGCCGCGCGATCCAGGTCTGCGCACGCTTGAGATATTCCGGCTTCTGGCTGACCACGAGGATCGCGTTCTGCCGCGCGATCGGCTGGAGCTTGATCATGTTCTGGCTCATGCCGCCTTCACCGGAATCCATGATCTTCTCGATCTCGGTGATGACGGGCTCCGGCGCGGAGTTGCGCACCGGGAAGATGCCGACGGACTGTCCGCGCATCCAGTCGGCGTCGAAGGAGAGAATGGTGTCGACCGCGGTCGCACGATCGCTGCCGCTGCCGCTGACGATCAGCGTGTTGCGGGCGTTGTCGGACCGCATGGTCGAGGCCTTCACGCCGAAGGCGTCGAGCAGCTTGAAGATGTTCTGCGCCGAGACATAGCGCAGCGGCACCACCGTGACGCCCTGGCCGGCCGCCGCGTTCGCGGTGCGGTCGACGCCGCCGGGGCCGGCTTCCGGCGCCGGCAGCAGGCGATAGCCGGTGCGGTCGCGCACCAACGCGACGCCGGACATGCGCAGCGCGTTCTCCAGCACGTACAGCGCATCCGCCTTGGGCACCGGCCGCACCGAGGCCAGCGTCACGGTTCCCTGCACCCGCGGGTCGATCGTGTAGCCGACGTTCAATACGTCACCGAGGATGACCTTTGCGACGGTGGCGACCGGTGCGTTCTCGAAATTGAGGTCGTAGCCGCTGCCGCCGGAATCGTCGCGCTCGGCGATCGTACCGCCTTGCGGCGTTGCACCATCGCTCAGATAGATCGCGGGCTTCGACGATCGCGCCTGTGCGATGCCGCCCGATCCGGTATCCGCGGGCTGCCGCGGCTGGAGATCGAGGGAGCGGATCTTGTCGGCGATGTCCTGCGCACGCGGATCCTTTGGATCGGCTTCCACCGACTGGTCGGCAGTGACGATGCAGGCGCCGAGCAGGAAGGCGGAGGACAGCAGGATGAGCGTTCCAGACAACGCTGAACGAAGTCGCGAAAGCGGCTGGATCACTTCGAACAAAATACGCCTGCCAACGCTGGAAGTGACCGGAAATTGCATCCGATCCCCCTCGGTCCGGACGCGCAATAGTTTGCGCCACGATTATGTTTTTGCTAAGAAATAAGTCAAGGGCAAAGGGCCCTCCCTCCCGCCGAAGTTGTTGCATTCGGGTAACAAGGTCAACGCTGTGAATGCGATGCGCGACCGCTCCGCAGATAGCTTCCGGCAGCACCTCCTGGACAAATACTCACTGCCCGTGCGGGCGCACGCCCATGCGGATAAAACAAGCAATCCCGCGCTGACGCGCCCCTTGCGCGAATTGTGGGAGGCCACCGATCTGTCCGCGACCGAATTCGCCGACGAGGTTGCCGACCATTTTGCACTGCCGCGGCTGAGCCTTCCGCAACTGCTCGCGGCCACGCCCCGTCTCGACGGCTTTTCGCGCCGCTTCTTGCGTGAATCCACCATCTTTCCTTTCAGCGCGGCCAATGACGTGTTCCGACTGGCCGTCGCCGACCCGTCCGACACGGCGGCCATTCGCGCCGCCGAAATCGTGTTCGGAACGCCCGTCGATGTCGTCGTGGCGTCATATGAGGACATTACGACGGTCCTCGATCAACGGGCCGAGGCCGACGACGCAAATGCCGATCGCAGCGGCAGGGGCGTTGCGCAGCAATCCGACGACGACATCGAGAGTCTGCGCGATCTCGCCAGCGGTGCGCCGGTGGTGCGCGCGCTCAACGACCTTCTGGAGCGCGCCGTGGACTTGCGCGCGAGTGACATCCATGTCGAGCCGTTCCGCGCAGGACTTGCGGTACGCATGCGCGTCGACGGCCTGTTGCGCGCGCTGCCGTCGCCGCACGGCATTCCGCCGCAGGCGCTGATCTCGCGCATCAAGATTCTCGCCAGCCTCAACATCGCGGAACGCCGGCTGCCGCAGGACGGCGCGGCGCGCGTGCGCGTCGGGCGCAGCGAGATCGACGTCCGCGTCGCGACCATGCCGACGCAGCACGGTGAAAGCGCCGTCATCCGCCTGTTGCCGCGCGACCGCGGCCTGCTGGAGATGAGCAAGCTCGGTCTTCTCACGCGCGATGAGAGCGTGATGACGCGGCTGCTGGCGATGCCGCACGGCATGATCGTCGTGACAGGACCGACCGGCAGCGGCAAGACCACGACGCTCGCGACAATGCTGTCGATCCTGAACGAGCCGACGCGAAAAATCCTCACGATCGAGGATCCCGTCGAATACGAGATCCCCGGCATCAACCAGTCCCAGGTCAAGCCGTCGATCGGACTGACCTTTGCGACCGCCATGCGCGCCTTCGTGCGCCAGGACCCCGACGTGATCATGGTCGGTGAGGTCCGCGACGCCGAGACCGCGCATATCGCGATCCATGCCGCGCTCACCGGCCATCTCGTGCTGACGACGCTGCACACCGAGACGGCGGCGGCCGCCGTGCCGCGCCTGATCGATCTCGGCATCGAAGGTTTCCTGCTGAAGTCCACATTGCGTGCCGTGGTGGCGCAGCGCCTGGTGCGCATGCTCTGCGACCGCTGCAAGGTGCCGCACGCGCTGACCGAGGCCGATCTCGCCAGGGATCCGCGCTTTGCGGTGATCGGTTTCAAGTGCGGCGAGGTCGTGCACCAGGCCGGTGGCTGCGAACGCTGCGGCGGCACCGGCTATCGCGGCCGTAACGGCGTGTTCGAGATCCTCGAAATGTCCGACGAGGTGCGCGCGCTGATCGGGCCGCAGACCGACTCCCATTCGATCGACGCCGCCGCGATGCGAGGCGGCATGACGACAATGCTGGAGGACGCTGTGGCCAAATGCCGGGCCGGGCTCACCACCGTGCCCGAGGTCTTCCGCGTCACGACGGTGCGGTAGACATGATGAGATCAGGTTCAAGCACTGCAACGAGGGAGGTGCGCTCCCTCCCCCGCTTGCGGGGGAGGGGTGGGGAGAGGGTGTCTCAACAACGAAGACTCCCCCAGAGGAGAGAACCCTCACCCGCGCCTTCGGCGCGACCTCTCCCGCAAGCGGGAGAGGTGCACCGACCTTGCGGCCAATCGATTCAATCCAAGCTTAGCCTGCGCTGACGCCCATGCCGAACTATCGCTACCGCGCGCTCAACGCCAACGGCGAACTGGTCTCCGGCGCGATCGCCGCGCCGGCGCCGGGCGACGTTGCGCAGCGGATCGAGCGGCTCGGCCTCGTCCTCGTCGACAACGTCACGCCGGAGGAGGGCGGCGCCTCCGGCCGCGTGACCAGCCTCTTCAACCGGCCGAAGCCGGAAGACGTCACCATCCTCACCCGCGACCTCGCGCTGCTGCTGCGTGCGGGGGCGCGCATCAATGACGGGTTGGAGCTGCTCGCGGCCGATCCCGATCTCGGAAGGCTGCGCCCGGTCGTGGCCGACATCCGTTCGCGCGTCGTCTCGGGCGAGAGCTTTGCCGAGGCGCTGACCCGGCACGAAGGGCTGTTTCCGCCGATGTATATCGCGCTGGTGCGGGTCGGCGAGGCCTCGGGATCCCTCGATCAGGTGCTGGAGGTGCTGGCCGGCGAACGCGCGCGCAGCGAGGCCTTGCGGCGCCGGCTGTCGGATGCGATCCGCTATCCCGTGTTCGTGCTCGGCGCCGCCGGCTGCGTGCTGCTGTTCTTCCTCACATTCGTGCTGCCCCAGTTTGCATCCGTGTTGCAGGATTTCGGCGCCAAGGTCGATCCGGTCGTCGGTGTCTTCCTCAACATCTCGACCTTCCTGCGCGGCAATTCCGATGCGGTGCTGGCGGGGCTTGCGGTGATTATCGCCGCGACATGGCTGCTGCTGCGGCAGGACCGTATCCGCCGCGGCATCGCCAACGCGATCACGCGGCTGCCGGCGATCCGCAACATCATGAGCGCGTACCGCACCGCGCTGTTCTGCCGCAATCTCGGCCTGCTGCTCGGCAGCGGCGTCAACCTCACCACCACGCTGCGCATTCTGGTCGACATGATGGCGACGACCGGGCCGTCCGCGGTCTGGAGCGATGCCGCCGACCGCGTCCGCCATGGCTCGAAGCTGTCAGATGCTCTGGCCGAGACCGAGGCGCTGCCGGCGATGGCGGTGCGCATGCTCCGGCTCGGCGACGAGACCGGGCAATTGCCGATGCTGTCGGGGCGCGTCGCCGAATTCTACGAGACCAAATTGCAGCGCACGCTGGACCGCGCGGTCGGCATCGCGGGGCCGGCGGCGATCATCGCGATCTCGCTGGTCGTCGGCGGCCTGATCACCTCGGTGATGACGGCGCTGATGTCGGTGAGCCAGATTGTCGGTTAAGGCAAGGGACGAGCAAGGAACGAGAGAGGCTTGACGTGACCAAACATTTGAGGCGCGACCGACGGCGCAGAGGTCGCCGAGGCGAGGCGGGCTTCACGCTCGTCGAGATGCTGGTCGTCATCACCATCATCGGCATGATCATGGCGCTGGTCGGCCCGCGGGTGCTGAACTATCTCAGCGAGTCCAAGGCGAAGGCGGCCAAGATCCAGATCGAGAGCTTCTCCAGCGCACTCGATCTCTATTATCTCGATCTCGGGCGCTACCCGACCTCGAACGAAGGCCTCGCCGCGCTGACCCGCAACACCAATCAAGCCGGCTGGAACGGGCCGTATTTGCGCGGCGGCCTGGTGCCGAACGATCCCTGGGGCCATGTCTATGTCTACCGCTCGCCGGGTGCGAGCGCGCCCTATGACATCATCTCGCTCGGATCGGACGGTCAGGAAGGCGGCAGTGGAACGGCGGCCGACATTGTCAGCGGCACGCGCTGAGCAAATCCGCGCTGCGCGCGGCTTCGCGCTAATCGAGATCCTGTGCGTGCTCGCGATCATCGGCCTGCTTGCGGCGATCATCCTGCCGGCGATCCCGCGGACGACGACGCGCGCCCGGCTGGAAAGCTATGCGGTCGAGACCGCGGCGTTGCTGAAGGCCGACCGCAACGCGGCGCTGCGCCGGCAGGTCCGTGTGACCACACAGGTGGACGCGGAAGGGCGTGCGATCCGCTCCGGCGTCACTGGGCGGACCATCCGCCTGCCTGGCGACGTCGTGGTGCAGGCGATGCTGGCCTCGCGCTGTGCCGACCGCGCGGCGGGGCGGTCGATCGACTTCTTTCCGTCGGGCATGTCGTGCGGCGGGACGATCGCGCTGGCGCGGCCCGGCATGGGCTACGAGGTGCGCGTCAACTGGCTGACCGGAGGCGTCGAGATTGTCCCGCAGAAGCTGCTCTGACGCCGCCGGCTTCACACTGATCGAGGCGCTGGTCGCGCTCGCGATCATCGCGGTCGTGCTCGGGGCGATCGGCTCGGTGATCGCCACGACGACCAGGGGCACGCGCGCGATCGACCAGCGCCTGGCGCTGGCGGGCACGGCCGAGACGCTGCTTGCGGACCTTCCGGCGCGGGGGCTGCTCAAGCCCGGCCGGCAGAGCGGCGAGATCGCCGGCAGCCGCTGGCGGGTCGACGTCACGCCGATGAACGTAGCGGGCGGCAATCCCGACACCGACCGCTTCGTGCCGATGGCCGTCAATCTGCGCCTTCAGCGCGCCGACGGCGCCGCGATCCAGCTCACCACGGTGAAGCTGGTGCCGAGGGCTTTGCAATGAAGCGCCTTGTCATGAAAGGCCTTGCCATGAAGCGCCTGCGCCATGCGCTGGCCGGTGAGGCAGGCTTCACGCTGCTCGAAGTGCTGCTCGCGACGCTGCTCATGACCGTGATCCTGGGGGCACTTGCGACGGTGACGGCGCAATGGCTGCCGAACTGGAATCGCGGCATTGCCCGCGTGCAGCGGGCCGAGCGTCTCGCAACCGGCATCGACCGTATCGTCGCCGATTTGTCGGTCGCCGAGCAGATCACCGTCAACGGCGATGCCAAGGCGCCATTGTTCGACGGCGCCGAATTGTCGGTGACTTTCCTGCGCACGGCGCTCGGCCCGAGCGCGCGTCCGGGCCTCGAATTCATCCGCCTGATCGAGAAGGCCGACGCGCAAGGGCTCGCGCTGGTGCGCGAGCGCGCGCCGTTCCAGCCGATGCCCTCGGACGGGCAGATCCGGTTCGTCGACCAGGTCGTGCTGATCCGCGCGCCGTTCCGCGTCAGCTTCGCCTATGCCGGGCCGGACGGCCAGTGGCTGCCGACCTGGCGCGGCCAGACCCAATTGCCGGACCGCATCCGCATCACGGTGCGCAACAGCGCCACCGGGCAGGTGCTGGCGGTCTCGGGCGCGGCGATCCCGCACATCACGGCACCGGCCGAATGCGCGCGGGCGAAGAACCCGACCACCTGCGTGGCGGCGCGCAGCCGCCCGCAGCAGGCGCAGAAAGAGGAGCAGCAGCTGTGAGCCGCGCGACGTCCGACCAGGCGCGACGTCGCGGCGAGCGCGGCTTCATCGTCGTCGTCGTGCTGTGGATGCTGGCGGCGCTGGCCGCGCTCGCGCTCATCTACCTGACCTATGTCACCAACACCGCGGTGACGGTCGCCGTCAACGCCGACCGGTTGCAGACGGATGCGCTGGTGAATGCCGGCCTCGAACTGGCCGCCTACCGGCTGACGACGCAACCCGAGGCGACGCGTCCGACCAGCGGCACCTTCAACGCGCGCGTCGGCGCCGGACGGGTGAACGTCACTTTCCGCTCGGAGGCCGCGCGCGTCGATCTCAACTCGGCGCCGAAGCCGATGCTGGCGGGCCTGATGACGGCGCTCGGCGTTTCCGAGGCGGATGCGCCGGTCTATGCCGATCGGATCCTCGCCTGGCGCTCGTCGACCGAGCCGGGCCTGGAGAACCCGGAGGATTCCTATTACCGCACGCTTGGCGCCTCTTACCTGCCGCGGCATGCGCCGTTTCCGCACAGCGACGAGCTCTGGCTGGTGCGCGGCATTCCGTCCGCGGTCGTGGAGCGCGTGCTGCCCTTCGTCACCGTCTTCAGCAACATGAAGACGGTCAACGTCCTGGACGCGGCGCCCCAGGTGGTGGCGGCGCTGCCCGGCATGACGCCGGAGACGCTGCAACAGCTGTTGCGCGACCGCGCGGACCCCAATATCGACCCGCGATCCCTGGTCGGGCTCGCCGGCAGCACCAATGCGACGACCGACGGTTCGAAGGCCTACCGGATGACGGTCGCCGTCGAGGCGCCGTCGCACCGGCAGAGCTCGGCCGAGATCGTCATCCTGCTTCTCGAAAGCGGCGACGAGCCCTATCGTGTATTGTCGTGGCACAACGCCTTCGACGGCTCCGCCGGAAAGCCTCTGTGAGATGAGCTCGCTCAATTCCCTTCGCGGCATGCTCGATGCGTGGACCGGCACCGTCGCCGGCTCGATCGTCGCCGCCCTGGAGCGGATGGTGGCGCCGCGTGTGGTGCGCCTGGTCGAGGGCGAGGGCGGCACCTTCGCGCTGGAGGCTGCGAAGTCGGACAACATCCCGAAGCAGATCGCGTTCGCGGACGGCAAGTTCGAGGGCGCCAGTCTCGCACAGATCGCGCGCGGCAGCCGCGTCGAGATCGTGTTGCGGCCGGCCCGCTTCCTGTTCCGTCCGCTCGAGCTGCCGGCCCGCGCGGCTGATTTCATCGAGGGCATCGTGCGGGCGCAGATCGACCGGCTGACGCCATGGAGCGCGGCTGATGCCGTGTTCGGGTGCAGCCCGCCGGTGGCGCATGGCAGCGAGAGCATCACCACGGAGATCGCAGCAGCACCGCGCCGGCTGGCGATGAGCTATGTCGAGGCGGTGTCCCCGTTCCATCCGTCGGCGATCGCGATCGTGACGGCGGCGGACGGCGGCGGGCGCATCAAGGTGTTCGAGCAGCGCTCGCGGGGCGCGATCGATCCGGTTCGGCTGAGCCGGATGCTACAGGCGGTGCTGGCGCTTGCAGCGGCCGCCGCGGTCATCGGCTCGGTCGCAGCCGGTTACCTCGCCGACAGCCTCAGCGCCCAGGAGGCCGAGCTCGAACGGCAGATCACCCAGCGCCGCGCCGCGCTCCGCGGCAGCGACGGCGGCGAGCGCTCGCCGCTCGCGCTGCTCGAGCGGCGTAAATACGAGACGGCGGCGAGCGTGATCGTGCTGGAATCCCTGAGCCGGATCTTGCCGGACCATACCTATGTCACCGAGCTGCATCTGGCCGGCAACAAGATCCAGATCGGCGGCATCACCCGCGATGCGCCCGGGCTGATCCCGCTGATCGAGCAGTCCCAGCATTTCACCCGCGCGACCTTCTACGCTCCGACGACGCGCAGCTCCTCCGATCCCGGCGAGCGCTTCCACATCGAGGCGCAGGTCGAACCGAGGAATGCGCCATGAACGGTGCCATGAGCAGCACCAAGGTCGCCGGCGGGAACGCCGTGACGCGGGCGCTGACCGGCTCGCCGCTGATCGCGGTCACGCTCTATCTCGCCATCGCCGGCGGGCTGTTGCTGATGGCGGCCCTGTCGATCGCTGACGTCATCGCGCACCGCCAGGCGCTGGCGCAGACGTCAGACCTGCTCGACCAGCTGCGCGGCCGCAAGGGCGGCGCCAAGACTGCGGCGGCGGCGATGGCCGAGCATCCCGGCACGCCGTTCCTGGAGGGGCCGACTGTGACGGTTGCGGGCGCCAATCTGCTCCAGCGGGTTGCCGCCGCCGTCGGCAATGTCGGCGGCTCGGTGCAGTCCTCGCAGGTCGACGTCACGGGCGCGCAAGTGAAGGACGGCTTCGTCGGCCTCGTCGTGAGCTGCGAGCTGGAGCAGCCCGCGCTGCAAAAACTGCTCTACGATCTCGAAGCCGGCATGCCGTTCCTGTTCGTCGACCAGCTCGACGTCCAGGTGCCGCAGACGACGGCGCTGAGCGATGCCCCCACGGGCCGCGTCAGGGTGATTTTGGGCGTCTCCGGCCAGTGGCAGGCGGGGAAGTGACGCGAGTGGCTTTTGTTGAAAGGCGTTTTCTTTACCCGAACCGGTATTCAATTCGCTCGAAAACGCTCTAGATCAGCTCACCAAGAGTACTTGAACACGCCCTTGCCGGAATAGCTGGTGACGTTGCCGGAGAACTCGCCGTCGAAGGTGCCGGCGATCGAGAAGCCGCTCAGCCATTTCATCTCGGCGCTGGCGCTGACCAGCGCGGAGTCGGCATCGACGCTGGCGCCGTTCACGACGAAGCTGGTGCCGGGCAGGGTCTGGAATAGGGCGGTGACGGCACGGCTGGGATTGTAGTCGTGGGCCCAGGCGGCGCGGCCGCGCAAGGTCAGCACGCCGTTCTGCATCGCATAGGCTTTGTCGGTGCGCAGGCCGAGCTCGGAGCGGGTGTCGGTCAGCGACTGCGAGGCGTAGTTCAGTGCGAACAGGCCGCCGCCATTGAGGCTGACTTCGGAATAGTTCGGCAGGTTGAAGTTGGTCACCTGCGCCGCCGCGTAGGGCGTGATGCCGACCAAAGGCGTTGCGAAGCGATAGCCGCCCTCGAAGCGGGCCGAGAAGGTGTCGGCCTTGAAGCGGCCCTGGAGCTGGTCGGCGCCGGCGAGCGCCACGGTTCGGTTGGTGGTGACGTCGTGCCAGCCATAGGCGAGCGCGGCCGAGATATAGGCTGGTCCAAAGTTGTGCCGGCCATAGGCACCGGCCTGGAACAGATCGGCCGAGCCCGAGCCCATCGCGCCTGCGAGCGAGTAGTTCAGGCCGCCGCCGCCGAGCGCGAAGCCGACCAGCGTGTCCACCGAGAGCCTGTAGTCGGCGCCGGCGGCGCCGCCCCAGACCCGTGCGGTCAGATCCTGCGAGCCGACCAGCGCGTTGCCGCCGACCTGCGCTGAGCCGCCATAGCCGGCCGACCAGACGCTCCAGCGGCTGCTCGGCTGCGAGGACAGCAGTGGCGCCTTGGTCGCCATCGCATAGGCCTCGCGCTCGCGCGCATTGGCCAAACGCATCGTGGCATAGGCGGCCGCATCGTCGCTCTCTTCGTCGTTCTTGGCGAATTGTGCCACGCTGCCGGCCTTGGCGAAGCCGCCCGAGCGGCCGATCACGGTCGGATCGAGCATCAAATTGAGGAACTGTCCGTCGGCGTTGATCGCGGACTGGATGATGCCGGTGCCGAGCTCGCCCGAGGCGGTCGTCAACCCCGCCGGCGTCAGCGCGGCGAAGGCCGCGGGAATGCCGCCGGTGGTGTTGAAGAAATTGGTCAGCGCGTTGGCGACGTTCTGCTGGTTGGTGGTGAGACCGCCGCCGGACGGCGTGAAGTTGACGTTGATGTTGAGGAATACATTGTTGGCGTCGTAGCTCAGCGTCGCGTTGAGCGCCGGAATGTTGGAGACGACGGTCGAATTGAAAGCGGTGCCGCCGAACCCGCCCGTCGCCGACAGGATAGTGTACTGCTTCTTGACCGTGCCCGACGTGAACATCGCGCTCACCGTCGCATTGCCGAGCGCGGCGGCGCCGAGGACGTTGGCGATGCTGGCGTTGGTGGAGGAGACCTGCACCAGATAGGTCGAGGCCGCGGTGAAGCTGAGCGGGCCGTTCACCGTCAGCGCCGCGAACGGGTTCGTGCTGCTGCCTGGCGCAAGCGTGCCGCCGTTGACCGTGACGCCGCCGACGGTGCCGGTGCCGGGAAGACCAGTGCTGCCGCCGGACAGCGTGCCGCCGGCGTTGACGGTCGTCGCGCTCAGGATCGAGCCGTCCACCACCAGCGTGCCGCCGTTGATGTTGGTCGCGCCACTGTAGGTATTGGCGCCCGAGAGGATCTGCTTGCCGCCCGCGACGGTCAACCCGCCGCCCGCGCCGGCATCGTCGATGATGCCCGCGAAATTGCCGATGCCGTTGGTGATCGTCAGCGTATTGGCGCCGAGGTTGACGGCGCCGGAGCCCGCCAGCGACTTGATCGAGGTGCCGGCGCTCAGGCCGGTGATGTCGAAGGCGCCGTTGGCGACGACATTGCTCGAGGTCGCAATGCTGCCGTCGTTGCCGGCGGAATTGATGAGCGCGAGCTGGCCGTTGATGGTCGTTAGGCCAGTATAGGTGTTGGTGCCGTAGAGCTGCTGAACGGCCCCGGTGGCGATCGTGAGATTGCCTCCCGTCCCGCTGCCGATGCCGCCATCCTGGATCACGCCGCCGAAGGACGTTCCGCTGTTGCCCGTGATCGTCAGCGTCTTCGATCCCAGCGCGACGACGCCGTTGACGCCGAACGAGAACAGCTGCGCCACTGATGCCCCGGACGTGGTCTGGGAGATATCGAGCGTTGCGCCCGGGCCCGAGAAGGCGACGTAGAGCGAATTCGCGATCGAGCCGCTGCCCTTCAGCGCCAGCGTCGCGGCCGCATCGATCTGGCTGACGTTGCTGTAGGTGTTCACGCCCGAGAGCGTCTGGATTCCGGCACCAACTTCCAGGCCGCCGGTGCCTTGAATGACGCCTGCAAACTCGGTCGAGCCGTTGGAAATGAACAGCCCGTTGCCGCCCATGTTGACGATGCCGCTGGAATTGCCGGCGAGTGTCGTGACGGCGTTGAACGGGAAGGAGGACGCCGAGATGTCGAGAGTCGCATTCACGATCACGACGCTGGAGCTGGCGATACTGGCAAAGCCCGACAGCGCCAGCGTTCCGGCCGAGACGGTCGTTGCGCCGGTATAGGTGTTGACGTTGGTCAGCGTCAGCGTGCCGGTGCCGACCTTGGTCAGGCCGCCGCCGGTGCCGGAGATCACGCCGTCGACCTGGGTCGAGGTATTGAGGCTGCCGGTGGTGAGCGTGTTGGCGCCGAGCACATAATTGCCCGCGCCTTCGATCGAGCCCGCCGTCATGCCGGTGCTGGAGAGACCCGACATGTCGAAGGTGCCGCCGGCATTGGTGATGAAGCGCGCGCTGCCGCCGGTCGACGTGCCGGTGAAGCTCGTGGTGCCACCGTTGTTGGTCGTGATGGTGGCGCTGCCGGCGGTCGAGGAGTTGCCGAAGATCAGCGAGCCACTATTCGAGATCGTCGACGTTCCCGCGGTGGCGGTATTGTTGAAACTGATGAAGCCGGCGGCGTTGTTGGTGATATTGGCGCTGAAGGCGGAACTCGCCTCGTTGAAGTTCATGACCACGTTGTTGACGATCGTCGCGGTCCCGGCATTGCTGCTGCCGTTGAACTCGACGTCACCGTTGTTGGTGATGTGCGCCGAGCCCGCGGTCGAGGTGTCATTGAAGCTCATCGCGCCGCCGCTGACGCTGTACGTCACGAAATTGCTGCCGCCGCTGGCGCTGCTCGAATTCGTGAACACCATGCTGGCGCCGACGTTGAAGGTCTGGACGTTGGTCGAATTGTTGGAGATGCCGGTGCCGTTCACCACGAAGATGTCGTTGACGTTGACGTTGTAGGCCTGCGCATTGGGGGCGGCCAGGAACACCACGGCGCCGACGTTGACGAGACCGTTGCTGTCGACCGTAGTAGGGCCTGTGTTGGTGAAGGTCGCGGTGCCATCAGGTACGGTCGGAGTAGGGCCCCAGTTCGTTCCATCCGTCCACTCGGTGGATGTCGCGCCGGTCCAGGTGCTGTCGACGGCATGCGAGGCGCCGACGCCGAGCGCGGTGGTCGCGAGCAGAGTTGCCAGCGCGTGACGGAGTACGGTCCGCATCCCGGATCCGATCCCTTCACGCCCGAATGTCGGTCCGGCCATCGTCGCTCTCAAAAACAGAAAAAGAATTCATCGCAACATGCAGCTTGGGCGTGCAGTACGGCCCGCGCCTGGCCATAATCTCACGGCGCCGGAGCGCCTCGCAATGAACGGGAGTCCACTTACGCCGGGTTCCTGCCCGTTCCGCGTGCAATTTCGGCGATCGTGGCCGTTGCGCAACATTTTCATGCATCGCAACATTGGCAAGATGGAGAGGGCGGTTCGCCAGCAGATTTGCGCGGATATGACGCGGGTTGATGGTCAGACGTATCAGGCCTAGTTTGCCGGGGCAGGCTTTGCCGCGTGCCGGCGCGGCCGCCGGTCGTAAGGGAGTGCGATGTCCACTGGGCTGAAAGCGATGGGATTGGCGGCGCTATGCGCGGTGCTGGGCATTGCCGGGACCTCAGCTGCCACTTCCTCGCGCATGGATATCCTGTCCGATGATGCCACCGGCCCCGCCGACAGCGTCGATGTCGGCGCGGTGCGGCCGATCGCGCGGCCGGCCCAGGCTGTGAGCAAGCCCGCTCCCCGCGGCAATCCGATGTGGGCCGTGCCGCTCTCGTCGCTAACCGCGACCCAGGAGCGCCCGATCTTCTCGGCCTCGCGCCGGCCGCCACCGCGCGCAGTCGCCGCGTCTGCGGTCGACGAGGCGCCGGCACCGCCGCCGCCCAAGCCGGTCGATGCGCCGCCGCCGCTGTTGCTGGTGGGGGCCGTGGTAGGCGAGGGCGACGCGATCGCGATCCTCGTCAATCGTGCCGACCAGAAGGTGGTGCGGCTGCGGCAGGGCGAATCGCTCGGCGGCTGGTCGCTGACCGCGGTTCAGCCGCGCGAGGTGACACTCAAGCAGGGTGACCGCAGCGAGGTCCTGGCGTTGCAGCGGCCGGATGCAGCCGCCACAACTCCGCCCGCAGGCGCCCCCATGCCCACGGAGGCCGGCGGCAAGTTGACGATGCCGACCACGGCCGATACGCCGTTTGCGCCCTTCATGCCGCGCTCCACGCCAAAGAACGGCGAGTCGGACGGGCTCTGAGCACGACAGCGGCGATCGATGTGTCATCAGGATTTCAGTGTCCAGCCGAGAAATTGTGCGTTCTCGGTCGCTTTGGAGCGGTCGAGTTCAAGTGATTGATGCGTTGCGGAGGACGGCCGGTTCGGCTGCGGATCTTGCCCCGCGGGTAGCATTGCTGGCCCTCGTGCTGGCGAGTCTGTGCGTGCTGAGCTGGCTGCTGCTGCTCTGCAACGCGGGATTCGACCTGACCGACGAGGGATTCTACCTGCACTGGCTCGCCGAACCGGTGAACTATCCCTATTCGGTCAGCCAGTTCGGATTTGTCTATCATCCGCTGTACAAGCTGCTCGGCGGCGACATTGCGCTCCTGAGGCGCGCCAATCTCCTCATTTCGTTCGGCTTGGGATGGGCGCTCTGCTTCGCGATCATGGAGCAGGTCTGCGATCCCTGGCGTTCGGCTCCGTGGAGCACGCGTGTGGCCGTCATGGGATGCGCGTTTGTCGTATCCTTGGGCTCCCTCTCGTTCTTTGCACTTTGGCAGCCGACGCCCAACTACAACTCGCTCGTGTTCCAGGCTCTGATGACCGTTGCGACGGGCCTGGTTCTCATGCGACGGAGGAGCCTCTCGCTGCTGGTCTGGCTACTGATCGGCATCGGGGGAGGCGCCGCCTTCCTGGGCAAGCCGACCAGCGCTGTTGCCTTGGCGGTGATCGTGCTGCTGTCTGCGGCGATCGCGGGGCGGCTCGAGATCAAGGGCGTGCTGGTTGCAGCCGCCACGGCCGCGATGGTGCTCATCGGCGCGGCCTTGCTGATTGACGGCTCGATCTTCGGCTTCATCGAACGAAACCGCGCCGGCCTTGAAATGGGCAACCTGCTGTTGCCCCTGCAAGCCGGCCTCCTCAACAGCTTCCGCCTGGAGCTCCTGCACTTCAGTAACGAGCTGATGGACAGATTCGACTATCTTGCTCTCGCCTATCTGACGCTGACGACGGTGTGTTGTGCCGTAACCCGCCCCGCGCGCGTTTCGGTCGCGCTGATCATATCGTTGAGTTCGGCCCTGTCGGTTCTCGTCCTGCTTGGATACGTGTCCAATGAGATATCGAATGAGCCGGCCGAGCCCTATCTCTTCCTCGCCGGCGCGATCGGGATCGCTGCGTCGGCCGTGGCGCTCGGCACTCGAACCTGGCCGTCCCGCGAGGCCGTTGCCCTCGTCTGCGCGTTCAGCCTGCTTCCGTTTGCGTTTGTGGTCGGAACGAACACCGATGGCTGGATGGGGGCGGGGCGGGCCGGCTTCTTCTGGCTCCTGATCGGTCTCGTGGTCGCGAGCAGCCTGGCGGCCGCGCGGCGCACGTGGCATCCCCTGCTTGCCGTCGGGTCCTTGTCCCTGCTCGGCACCACAATCATTCTCTACCTTGCGACGGAGCATCCCTATCGGCAGCTGGAGCCATTGCGGTCGCAACAGCACGCCGTCGAGATCGGTACGGCACGATCGCAACTCCGGTTAGCCGGGCAGGATGCTGAGCTGATTTCCGCTCTTCATCGTCTGGCTGCCGCGAGCGGTTTTGCAGCCGGTCAGCCGATGCTTGATCTGACCGGATCGAGTCCCGGGCTGGTCTATGCCCTGGGGGCTCGTCCACTCGGTGTCGCCTGGGCGCTCGGCGGCTATCCCGGAACGGTGAGGTTCGTGGCGACAGGGCTTGGATGGGAGACCTGCGCGGCGATCGGCGCGTCATGGATCCTGTCGTCATCGGAAACGTCGAACTCGATTGCGCCTGATTTTCTTCGCAAGTTCGGTGCTGACATCGAGGCCCACTATCATGAGGTCGGCGCCATCGATTCCGGCCTGTCTTATGCGCCTTTCTCGAAAATCAAATACCGCCTTCTCAAGCCGGTCAGAAGTCCGGCGGAGGCCAGCCTGGCTTGCGAGCGCGATCGAGGCAAATGAGTCTCGCCAGGAATAAACCCGGGCGAGATAGATCCGCGCGATTTAACGCCGCAGATGATGTTCGAGCACCTCGACGACGCGCTGCTGCCGGCTCTCGTCAAGACCGAGCCACATCGGCAGCCTGACGAGCTGTCGCGACAG
>Ga0065165_1000386_pt1 | contig 71435 bp, 61 predicted proteins | sample AraplaMF_Cvi_mMF_FD_63813 | JGI IMG/M metagenome (GOLD analysis project Ga0065165, IMG submission 63813) | Arabidopsis root microbial communities from the University of North Carolina, USA - plate scrape MF_Cvi_mMF (version 2) (version 3) | ecosystem: Host-associated > Plants > Roots >... | reverse complement strand
CGCCATGGCGAAGAACGGCGATCCCGTCCCCGGAACGTATCTCATGGCACGCAGCGGCGCGGCCAATACGGACAAGAACTACGAGGGCGAAGACCAGGACATCAACGGCAAGCTGGAACAGGTGTCGGCGCTGTGCAAGGACATCAAGCCGAAGGACCTGACCGCTGACAGCGTGAAGAAGTTCGTGCAGAGCGACAAGACGCGCAAATGGGGAGACGGCCCCACGTGGTGGATTGCACGCGTGTCCACGGCCACGGGTCTCGGCGCCAAGGTGGTCGAGGACGCCCAGCCGGGCAACCCCAACCACTGCCTCATCAGCGGTCTGAAGGTGTCGCAGATCAAGGGGATCTGGACGGAATCCCCTGCGCCGTGATGCCTAGTCCGTTCGCGCGGGCACGCCGGGTCTGCCCAGCCAACGAAGCGCCCGGCGCATCCATACGCCCACCGGGTTCGGATTCCATGTGAGCGTGGCCACGCTTTCCGGCGGCATGGTGTACTCGAAACGTGTCTGTCCCTGCGCGATGGAGACGGTGCGTGCTTCCTTCCGGATGTTCACCATGACGAGAACGACCGAATCGTCGGACACGTTCTGGAAAGCGACATTGGCGATGCCCTTGTCGGCGTCGGTATCGGTGGATCGCACGCGGACGGCGCCCGGCAAGACAAACCGGCTGAAGTGAGCCAGTGCGTAGTATTCGTCAGTGCGGGTTACCTCGCCCGATACGGAATCGATGGTGATCACCCCGTTGCACAGCGTGCACCCGCCGAAGTGCGGGCCGTGGTTCTCGTCGAGGGCGAGGTTCCAGTAGATCACGCCGCGTGCCCACTGTCGCATACCGGTCACCAGAAGGTTACGCGCGGACCAGAGCAGTTCCCCGCTCATGTTCAACGACCAGTCGCCGCCGGAACACTCGGTGATGTAGGCGTCCTTGTCGGGATGTTCGCGGTGCACGCGGCCCTGTGCATGCTGGCTGCCTTCGTAGCAATGCCACGCCACGCCGTCGACGTAGCGCGCGGCGGCGGGGTCGCCGAGGACCGCCAGCGGCTGTTCGGGATGGCTCCAGTTGTGGTCCCAGTCGAGGATGCGCGTCCGTTGCTTGCGCTTCGCGAGCCTGGGCCCGAGGTAGTTCGCGATGATGCGCGCCCGCGTCTGCGCGCCCATGAGCATGCCCGGATAACTGATCGGCGTGTACGCAGGCTCGTTCTGCAGCGTGAGCGCGAAGATGGGAATCCCGTGGCTGCGATAGGTGTCGACGTACTTGATGAGGTAGTCCGCGAACGCACTCTCGTAATCGGGCAGCAGTTCGCCGCCGATCAGGTTCTGGCTGTCCTTCATCCAGGCGGGCGCGCTCCAGGGCGACGCGACGATGAGAAGACCGGCGTTCACAGCCAGTATCTCGCGCACTGTCGGGATGAGGTCGCGCAGATTGGGGGCCACGTTGAAGTAGCGCAGCTCCGTATCCGATTCCCCAAAGGGAATGTCGTCAAGCGTATAGAGGTTCAATGAGAAATCGGATGCGCCGATGGTCAGGCGCATCATGTTGAAATTCAGGTTGGGCGGCGGCCCATACAGCTCGCGGTAGAGCGCACGGCGGTGCGCCTCGTCGAGCCGGTTGCGGATAAGCCAGGCCGAAGCATCGGTCATCGCCGCGCCGAAGCCAGTGACGGTCTGGTACCTCGCGTCGACGTCGATGGCGATGTCGACAGGCGCATCGTCTCGTGCGGCCATCGTGAGAGACGGCTGCGGCGCCAGCCGGAGCTTGCCACCCGTGGTGCTCAGCCAGACATCCACCGTCGGCATGATGGGCCCGATCTCGGGCGCTTTCTCGGCGGCCAGCCGCTCCTGCTCGTAACGGGGCGCGTAGAGGGCAGCCAGCGTCAGCAGCGAAAGCAGGGCAACGAGCACGGCGGCGACCCTGCCCGTACCCGGGCGCGGCTCAGCCACGGCGCCGACCTTTCCCGCGTTCTGCGTTGTGGTTCGACGAAATCACCAAGCGTCGCAATGTCCCTGTCTGGCCGGATGGCACCGGCGCCAGCATAGCTAACCTTGGGACGCGACCCCAACACGCGGCAGCCTGAGACGGAAGCAGACCTCGGACGAGAGGTTTTCGGCACGAAGCGTTCCGCCGTGCGCACGCACGAACTGATCCGCGATGTAGAGCCCGAGGCCGAGGCCCTTGCTCGGATGGAAGCTGCCCTTGAACGGCTCGAAGAGGCGGCCGAGGACGGGCTCCGGAATCCTGCCGGCATTGCGCACCGAAAGTTCCAGCCAGTCCTTGTCCGTGCCTTCCGCGTGCACGCTCACCTCACCCGCCTCGCCATGCTGCACGGCATTGCCGATGAGGTTGGATACCGCCTGCGCGATCCTTACGACGTCGAACGCGCCGTGCAGGTTTCCGCTGGTCGACAGCCCGATGGGCAGGCCCTCGTGCGCGCGCCGCATCTCGGCGACCACGTCCTCGCACACCTGGCCCAGGTCGCCCTTCTGGAAATCCATCTTGAGAACGGAGGAACGGATGCGGGAGAAATCGAGCAACTGCTCGATCATCCGCGCCATGCGGCCGGCGCTGCTCATCACGTGGGACGCGGTCCGTGCGAGCGGCGTGCCCTCCGCTTCCTCCACCAGACGTTCGGCGCACAGGCTGATGGCCGAGAGCGGCGTGCGGAGGTCGTGGGTGAGCACCGCGATCATGGTTTCGTTGAGCTGGAGCGAACGCTCGAGCCGCTCGTTGCGCTCCTTGAGCTCCAGCCGCTGGCGATGCAACTGGATGAACACGTTCACCTTGCCCAGCAGCACGCGGGGGTCGAGGGGCTTGTGCAGGAAGTCCACCGCGCCGGCGTCGTAGCCCTTGAACGAACGCGCCGGATCGTTCGGCGACGCGGTGAGGAAGATGATGGGCACATGGCGCGTGCGCGACGAGCCACGCATGAATTCGGCCAGGGCGAACCCGTCCATCTCGGGCATTTGCACGTCGAGCAAGGCCAGGGCCACGTCGTAGCGGAGCAGCAGTTCCAGCGCTTCGGCACCCGAACCGGCTTTCAGGATGCCGACGCCGTCCTGGGCCAGCAACGCCTCCAGCGCGACGAGGTTCTGCGGCACGTCGTCGACGACGAGGATGTGCGTCTGCGGCGAGCCGGCAGGCGGCGCGGATACGATGTCAGGAGCGAGGCTCATGCGTTGCTTCCCTTGAGGCGTTCACACATCTCGCCGAGACGAAGGACCGCATCGGCCCCCGCATGGGCCAGCGCGGCGTTGGGCATGATGGGGGACGCGGCTTCGACGGGGCACTGTATCCAGGCTTTTCCGCCTGCCGCGCGTACGGCGGCGACACCTTCGCTGCCGTCGGAGCTGGCGCCCGTGAGCAGGATCGCGAGCAGGCCCCTGTCGTACACGGCCGCCGCGGACTCGAAGAGCACGTCGATCGACGGACGCGAGAACAGCACCGGTTCGTCCATCGACAGCGCCAAGGCCTCGCGACTCTCCACCAGCAGGTGATAATCGGGTGGCGCGAAAAACACATGGCCGGGTCGCACCGGCTGCTTGTCGTCGGCTTCCAGCACCGGCAACGCGCAGTAGCCTCCGAGGAGTTCCGGAATGCCGCTGGGACGATCCTTCGGTACGTGCAGCACGACGAACACCGGCGGCCGGAACGAAGCGGGCAGGCTGCCCAGCACCGTCTGCAGCGCGCTCACGCCGCCAGCGGAGGCGCCGATGACCAGCGCGTCCAGCGAGCTGGGCAAGGCCACGTCCACACTCACGGTGCCACCTTCCGGTAGATGCGCTGGTTCCCCACGAACGGCTCGAAGGCATCGGCGTGCGCACCGAACTGAAGCGACTCCTTGCCGCCCAGCCCGAGGAAGCCCCTGCGCACGAGCGAGTCGCGGAACAGCCCCACGGCCCGGTCCTGGAGTTCGCGATTGAAGTAGATGAGCACGTTGCGACACGACACCAGGTGCACTTCGGAGAACACCGAGTCCGTGGCCAGACTGTGGTCGGCAAAGACCATCTGTTTCTTCAGCCGGCGATCGAACATCGCGTTGCCGTAAGCGGAGGTGTAATAGTCGGACAGCGAGCCCCGGCCGCCGGCGGCGAGGTAGTTACGGCTGAAAAGCGGTAGCCGGTCGGCGGCGAAGGTACCGTGCTCCGCCTTCGCAAGCGCTTCCGGATTGATGTCCGTCGCATAGATGACGGACCGGTCGAGCAGGTCTTCCTCCGCGAGCAGGATGGCCAGCGACCATACTTCCTCGCCGCTGCTGCAACCGGCCACCCACACCTTGATCGACGGGTATGTTTTCAGCACGGGCAGCACCTGTTCGCGCAGGGCAAGGAAATAGGCCGGGTCGCGGAACATCTCCGAAACCTGCACGGTGAAGTACTGCATGGCATCGGCAAAGAAGGCCGGCTCGTGCAGGATGCGATGTTGCAGGTCGCTCATGCGCTCGCAGTCGAAGCGCCCCATCGCGTGGCGCATGCGCCGCCGCAGCGAGCTCATGGCGTACCCGCGAAAGTCGTAGTGGTAGCGCATGTACACGGCATCGAGCAGGAGCTTCAGCTCGATGTCGAACAGCCTGGTAGCGTCGTCGGTCATCTCCGCGAACACCATACACGACAGAGCGACACCAGCTTGTCGATGTCGATCGGCTTCGCCATGTAATCGTTGGCACCCGCCTGCAGGCAGGACTCCCGGTCGTTCGCCATGGCCTTCGCGGTCAGCGCGATGATGGGGAGGTTCTTCCAGCGCGGGTCGGCGCGGATGTGGCGCATGGCAGTCAGGCCGTCCATCTCCGGCATCATCACGTCCATCAGCACGAGGTCGGGCTCGTTGGCGGCCAGCCGTTCCAGGGCCTCCACGCCGTTGCGCGCGATATCCAGCTTCACACCGAGCGGTTCCAGCACACTGGCGAGCGCGAACACGTTGCGCACGTCGTCTTCGGCAAGGAGCACGGTACGTCCGTCGAGCATGGCATCGCGCTGGCGTGCCTCCTTGAGCAGGCGTTGCTGGTCGGACGGCAACGATGCCTCCACGCTGTGCAGGAACAGCGTCACCTCATCGAGCAGGCGCTCGGGCGAGCGCGCGCCCTTGATGATGATGCTCTTCGAGTGGCGGCGCAGCTTCTGTTCCTCGTCCCGCGTGAGCGAGCGGCCGGTGTAGACGATGACCGGCGGAAAGGCGAAGGCGTCGCTGCCGGCCATGCGTTCGAGCAGGTCGTAACCGGTGCCGTCGGGAAGTGCGAGATCGGTCACCATGCAGTCGAAGGTGGATGTGGTGAGTTCGCGCAGCGCGGCGTCGATGGTGCCCACCGCCACGATCTCGTGCTGGTGGCTCGCCAGCAGGAGCTTCAGGTTCGCGCGCAGCTGCTCGTCGTCTTCCACGATGAGCAGGCGCCGCACCACGCGCTGGTGCTGTTCCTCCAACTGGCGAATGGCGCCGGCAAGCTTGTCTCGGCTCGCGGGTTTCAGCAGATAGCCGACGGCGCCGAGTTCGAGGGACACCTGCGAGCGCTCCATGGCCGAGACCACGTGCACGGGCACGTGGCGCGTGGCGGGGTCGCGCTTCAGGCGTTCGAGCACACTCAACCCGGATACGTCCGGCAAGCCGATGTCGAGCAGGATGCCGCTCGGCCCCATTTCGGCGGCGAGCCGCAGGGCCTCGTCGGCCGTGCCCGCCACGACACAATCGAAATCCAGCTCGTGGGCCAGACCGACCAGCGCCTCCGCGAACACGGGGTCGTCTTCCACCGCGAGGATCAGTCTTCCGGGCCGGGTACGGCCCGCCCGGTCATCGGGCACGAGCGAGACCGCCTCGGGTGCCGTAGCGGCCGCGGAGACGGCGGCTTCGCTCGGGCCGGAGGACGGCAGGGGTGCCGCCGCGACAGGCGACACTGCAGGCGGTGCCGCTTCCCCGTCCGGCGGCTCCACCGGTACGTCGAGCGTGAAGCAGCTGCCGCGTCCCGGTTCGCTCGCCACGGTGATGTCCCCTCCCATGCGCCGCGCGAGGTCGCGCGAGATGGAAAGGCCGAGCCCGGTACCGCCGAAACGGCGGCTCGTGCTGCCGTCCGCCTGGCGGAAGGCTTCGAAGATCACTTCGGTCTGGTCGGCCGGAATGCCGATGCCGGTGTCGCAGACCACGAAGCGCACGCGGTCGCCCGCGCCTTCGATGCGCAAGGAGATCTGCCCGGTCTCGGTGAACTTCAGCGCGTTGGCGAGGAGGTTCTTCAATATCTGCTGCAGGCGCTGCATGTCGCCGACGAGCTCGCCGGGAGCACCGGGGGCCTGTTCGATGACGAGACCCAGCCCCTTCTCGCGGCACAACGGCTCGAACGTTTCGCGCAGGCGCTGCATCACCGCCGGCACCGCCACCGGTTCGGCGGCGAATTCGACATGACCCGCTTCGATCTTGGAAAGGTCGAGGATGTCGTTGATGAGCGCCAGCAGGTCGTTGTTCGACGCGTGGATGGCCTGGGCGTACTTCACCTGTTCCTCGGTGAGCGTACCGGACTTGTTGTCGGCAAGCAGCTTGGCGAGGATCAGCGAACTGTTCAGCGGCGTGCGCAACTCGTGCGACATGTTCGCCAGGAATTCCGACTTGTAGCGGCTGGTGGCCTCGAGCGAACGCGCGTTGCGGGTGAGTTCCGCCTGTGCCCGGATCAGGGCCTGCCGCTGCGCTTCCAGTTCGTGGGTGCGCTCTTCGAGCTGCACGTTGGTCTGTTCCAGTTCGGCTTGCTGCGCCTCCAGCGAGGCCTGCGACTGTTGCAGGCCCCGGCTCTGCTCTTCCAGTTCCTCGTTGGCGACGCGCAGTTCTTCCTGCTGCGTCTGCAGTTCCTCGCTCTGGCGCTGCGTTTCCTCGAGCAGTTCCGCCTGGCGCTGGCGAAAGAGCGCCGTGCGCATCGCGATGCCCACCACTTCCGCGCTCTGCTCCAGGAGGGCCTCGCGGGCGAGGTAGGGATCGTCGGCATCGAGCAGGCCGAGTTCGATCGCGCCCATCGGCACGCCGTCGGCCGTCACGGGCATGAGCAGCACTTCCGCAGGCTTGCCCTGCCCCAGGGTGGAGGCGATCGGCAGATAGTCGCCCGGCAGGTTGCCCAGGCGGCGAACGCCGTTCTGCGCGAGCGCCTCGCCCAGCAGCCCTTCGCGCAAAGGCAGGGACGCCGGCTGGCTGCCGTCCAGCGCAATCCCCCCCACAAGCACCAGCCTGTCGCCCTCGATCCTATACAGGGCGCCCACGACCGCGCCGATGCGTCCGGCGAGCGCACGAACGGCGTTCGATGCCACGGTCTGCGGTGTCTGTTCGCCTCGCAGCGCTTCGGCCAGGGCGGTCTCGCCCTCCTGCAACCACAACAGGCGCGCGACCCCTTCGCGGGCCCGCAATGCCTGCCACACCACGGCCGCCATGGCCCAGCTCGAGGTCACGCCGATGAGCCGGTTGACGAACGAATAGCTCGACGTCGCGCCGGCCGGCGAAATCTTCAGGCCGAGCACGACAAACGCAGTGGCGATGGCCGCGGTCAGGAAGGGCAAGGCGAGGCGGCGCTGGAAGAGCGTCAGCCCCACCGCCACGAAATAGAGGCACCAGACGGCGTAGCCCAAGGGCGTCAGCGCGTCCGCTACAAGGGTCGACAGCAGGATGAGCGCTACGGCGGCAAGGACGACACCGTCACGCGTCCGGAGATGGGAATCCATGGTCTTCGCTGGCTGAAGGCAACCGTGAATTTAAGCCCAGCGATGCGTGAAGACCTCGTGGATGGCGGGGCCGGCGATGCCTTGCCGGCCCGCACGATCAGATCGTCTCCAGTTCCGCCCGCACTTCCGGCGACAGGACCAGCTCTGCCGCGGCGAGGTTCTCGCGCAGATGTCCCACCGACGACGTGCCTGGGATCAGAAGGATGTTCGGCGAACGCTGCAGCAGCCACGCGAGCGCCACCTGCATGGGCGTGGCGCCCAGTTTCGCCGCCACGGTGTCGAGCGCTTCCGATTGCAGCGGCGAGAAACCGCCGAGGGGGAAGAACGGCACATACGCGATGCCCATGCCATGCAACGCGTCGACCAGGGCGTCGTCGCCTCGCTGCACCAGGTTGTACTGGTTCTGCACGCAGACCACCGGCGCGATGGTCTGGGCTTCCTTGACCTGGGCCAGGGTGGCGTTGCTGAGGCCGAGATGGCGGATCAGCCCCTTCTCGCGAAGCGCGGCCAGCGTGGCGAACTGCGCTTCGATCGATCCTTCCTTGGGCGCGTGGATGTCGCCCATGAGCCGGAGGTTCACGACATCGAGCACGTCGACGCCGAGGTTGCGCAGGTTGTCGTGCACGGCCTGCTCCAGTTGCTGTGGCTCGAGGGCCGGCAGCCACGACGCGTCGTCGCCGCGCACCGCTCCCACCTTCGTCACGATCGTCAGGTCTTTCGGGTACGGGCCGAGCGCCTCGCGAATGATGCGGTTGGTGACGTGCGGGCCATAGAAGTCGCTGGTGTCGATGTGGTTCACGCCGGCGGCGACGGCCTCACGGAGCACGGCCAGGGCGCCCGCATGATCTTTCGGCGGCCCGAATACCTGCGGGCCGGCCAGTTGCATCGCGCCGTAGCCCATGCGGTTCAGGACGCGGTCGCCGAGGGTGTACGTACCCGCCTTGCTCAAGCTGCTCATGTGCGTCTCCAGAGGATGATGTGGTGGACCCCACAGAGAATAGGGATTGACCGTTCGCTCGATAATCCGGTGGAATCGGCACGGGTTGTACGGAATGCCGAACAATGAATGCCGATCCGCAGGATCTTCTCGCCTTTCTTTCCGTCGTGCGTGCCGGCGGCTTCCGCGAAGCGGCGCGCACGGGGGATCTGTCGGCCTCCAGCCTGAGCGAGGCCGTACGCCGCCTGGAAACGCGCCTGGGCGTGCGACTGCTCAATCGCACCACCCGCAGCGTACGGCCGACGGAAGTGGGGGCGCGGCTGGCGGAACGCCTGGTGCCGGCCCTGGGCGAGGTGGAAGCGGCGCTCGACGTGGTGAACCTCTACCGCGACCGCCCCGCCGGCACCCTGCGCATCAACGTGCCCGCCAACATCGCGCGCACCGTGCTTGCGCCCATCGCCGTGCCTTTCCTCCAGCGCTACCCCGACGTGCGCCTGGAGGTGGTGGTGGAAGACAGCTTCGTCGACCTCATCGCCGCCGGTTGCGATGCGGGTATCCGCTATGACGAACGCCTGGAGCAGGACATGATCGCCCTGCCCATCGGCCCGCGGGCGCAGCGCCTGATCACGGCGGCGGCGCCGTCGTACCTCGCGGCACGCGGGGTGCCGCGACATCCGCGCGATCTGCTGCAACATGCCTGCTTGCGCGGCCAGTTCTCCGGCGGCGCAACGCCCCCATGGGAATTCGAGCGCGACGGCGAGGTGATCCGCGTCGACGCCCCCGGCCCCTTGCTCGTGCGCACCGGCGCGGCATTCGACCTCGCTGTGCAGGCCGCCGTCGCGGGACTGGGTATCGTCCACCTGTTCGACGACTGGTTGGCGCCGGAGGTGGCCAGCGGCGCCCTGGTGCCAGTGCTGGAGGACTGGTGCCAGACGTTCGAAGGGCCCTTCCTCTACTACCCCGGCCGAAAGCACCTTCCCTCGCCCTTGCGTGCGTTCGTGGAATTCGTGCGCTCGGGTTCCTTCGCTACCGGCGACGGAAACGCGAACGCCGCCGCGCGCTAGAGCCGGATTCGCCGATCAGCCCTGCGGCTTCGTGCGTGGCTTCCTGGCCTTGGGAGTCTTCGGCCGCTTTCCGATGCTTGCCGCCGTCTGACCCGTTGCAGCCACGGCCGCCTTGCCTTCGCCCAGCCGCTCCAACCACGACAGATCGTCGATGTAGGAGAGGAAGTGGCGGAGATAGCCCGGCGAGGTTTCGCGCATCAGGGTCATCGACCGGTGCACCAGCGCGCTGGAATTGAGCGGGCCCGCGTTCTCGGGCGTGTCTTCGAGCGACTGCCGAAGCTGGCTCTCGGTGCGGACGCGCGACCATATCTTCTGGAACTCGCCCAGCGCCGGCAGCTCGGGGTACGTGGATGCCTGCCCGGAGCCGGCAAGTTCGTCGACGAGGCGGCCAAGCGGGCCGCGTGGCCGATCCGCGCGCGTGCCGGCCTTGTCGTGCTCAAGGGCCATGGGACGTCGCGGCGGTGGCGGAAGGCTTCGGGATGGGCGCGATCTCCACGCGGCGGTTCTTCGCGCGGCCTTCCTCGCTGTGGTTCGAGTCCACCGGCTGTTGCGAACCGAACGCGGCCGCGAACACGGAAGACGCCGGCACGCCCTCGGCCACCAGGGCGCGGGTGACGGTGAGCGCGCGCTCGGCGGAGAGTTCCCAGTTGTCGGCAAAGTGGCGATTGCCATCGTGCACCTGCTGGTCGTCGGTGAATCCGCTGACCATCAGGATCTCGTCGCGCGAGGCGAGATAGCGAGTCAACGGACCGGCCAGGCTCTTCAACAACTCGCGGCCTTCCGGCTGGAGCTGGTCGGAGTTCAACGCGAAAAGCACGTTGCCGCGAATGCCGATGCGCCCGTCCACCAGCGTGACCCGGCCGGCCGCGAGCGGTGCCGCCAGGGCCTGTTCGAGCGATGTGCGGCGCTGCTGCTCGGCTTGCCGCTGTTTCACTTCTTCGTCAAGGCGGTGCGACAGCTGCAACTGCACGCCGATGACGCCGACGAGGATGAGCACGAACGTGCCCAGCAACACCGACATCAGATCGCCGAAGGCCGCCCAAATGGGTACGCCGGCCTCGCCTTCCATGTCCAGATCGTCGCTCATGCCGCGCCCGTCCCGTCCGGCTCGTTGCGGCTGCCGAGGCGCTGCATGTCTTCGATGATCTGCTTCTGTGACAGCACACTGAGATCGACCACCTCGCGCGCCTGCGCCACGTAATACGCCAGCTGTTCGTCGCTGCGCGCCAGCGAGGCGTCGAGCGCACCGGCGATGCGGTCCAGACGTTCCATGAGCGACTCGTTGGACTTGCCGAAAGCCTCGACAGCCGCGCCGAAGCTTTCCCCGAGGTTGGCTACCTCGGTGGCGCTGCCCGTGATGCCTGCAGCGATGTTCGCGAGCTTGCCGGTCTCGGCCTCCACCTGCTCCGCGAAACGCGAGCCGACCCGGTCGAGCAGGTCGGCTGAGGTGGCCACCAGCGCATCGACGGCGGTGCGCTGCTCCGTCGACGCGTGGTTCACGGCGTCGAGCAGGGTTTCCAGCGTGGCCAGCAGGCGGCTGCGTTCCTCCAGCATCGCCGTGTCGCGCACCATGCTCTCGGAAAGCTTTTCGCGCAACTCGGCAACCACCTGCGCCGCGATGCGCGGTGCTTCCGTCGCGGCATCCACCAGTCGTGACACTTCCGCGATCGTGTGACTCGCATGCGCCTGCGTGCGCTCCGCGACGTCGGCGGCGGTGCGGGCCAGCGTGTCGCAGATCTCCTTCTGCCGGTTGGCCGCTTCTTCGCCGGAGCGGTCGATGCGCGCATGGAGTTCGGCCGTGGTCGCGGCCAGGGCATTCGTCCATGCGGCCAGCCGTTCCGTGTCGCGTGTGGCCATCGTGGCTTCGAGATTCGCCTGCGATTGCTGCACGGCATCGAGCATGGAGGCGCCGCCTTCGCGGAACACCACGGTGGCCTCGGCGGCGGCGTCCTTCCACGCGTTTGTCATCGAACGCGACGACGCGTCGAGATGTCCGGACAGACCGTCGAGCTGGCGCTGCACGGCCTGACTCACCGTGTCGTGCAAGGCGGCGGTTTCGCGAGCGAGCGTGGCCATGGTCGATTCCACGACCGGCTGGAATGCCGCACCCGCTGCACGGGCGCTCTCGGTCACGCTGTCCCGGAGCGATTGCTCCACCGACGAGGCAAGGCGCGCGTACACCGCTTCCGTGCGCGCATGGAAGGCTTCCTGATTCGCCAGCTGGCGCTCGCTCGCCGCGACGCTCTGTCGCTCCATCGCCGTCATCATCGCTTCCAGCCGCTCGACCAGGACGGGCAGCGATGCCGTCTGCTGCTGCAACAGCTTGAACGCCTCTTCGCGTTGATGGGCCTGCGAATACGGGCGCAGAGTCGTGGCGATCCGGGCGTCCAGACGCTGCACCACAAGGAGACGCTCACGGCGGCAGAGAGCGGACAGCAGACCGAGCATCGCGGAACTCGCGACACCGGCGATGGACGTGCCGAAGGCGAAGCCCAGGCCTTTCACCGGCGCGGCGAGCGAACCGCGAATGGCTTGCAGGTCGGTGGCGCTCTCCAGCGCAACGCCTGTGCCGCGCAGGGTGGCCATCATGCCGAGCAACGTGCCGAGCATGCCCAGCAGCACGAGGAGCCCGACGAGGTAAGGCGTCATCGCCGGCGTCGGCAAAGCCGTGCGCGCGCCTTCGATGCGCAGGCGTACCGGACTGCGCAGGCTGGGGTGCAGGCGTTCCAGCCATGGCCCGAGCGCGGTCGGCGTGTCGTCCAAGCCGGCGAGTGCGTCGCGCAGCGTATGGGTGGCGCGGCGGTAGCGCTGCAGTTCCACGGCGCCTGCGAGATAGCACGCGCCGATGAGCACCGCGACCAGGGCGCCGAGCGGGTTGGAGCCGATGTAGCCTGCTCCGATCCAGGTCACGGCGACGAAACCCACGAGGAAAACGGCGATGTAGAGAAGATTTCTGACCATGACTACCCGATTAGCGGGTGCGAAGCGCCGCAAGAAGCGCTTCCACCGGTTGAAAACGTACGTCCAGCTCGGCGAGCAGCACGCTGCGCATATCGCCGCGAAACCTGTCCAGCCAACCGTCCTGTGGAGGCACCGCCCCCTCTTCCACGGATGCGGCATCCGCGGCACCCGCCCGGCGAAGCCGGTCGAAGTGGTCGCCGAGCACCGCGGGCACCGTGGCCAGCAGCTTCTGTTCGCGCGGGCTCAATGCCATCTCCATGACTGCATCCACCTCGGCCAGCCTGGCCATGGACGGCGAAACCTGCGCCAGCATGTCGCGCAGGCGGCCACGCAGCTGTCCCGTGGTGCCTTGCATCGAGCGCTGGAGCGTGAGGTAGCGCTGCCGGAACGGGGCGAAGTCCGCGAGCGCTTCGGCGGTGCCGGAACGGTTCGCCACCCGGGGCGCCAGCTCCCGTGCGCCTTCGATCGCCTTCACCAGCGTGGCCCGGGCACGCGCGCACTCGGCCTCCTCCCGGCTGTCGAAGGCGGGAACGTCTTCCGGGGCCGGAGGCGTACGCCCGTCGAGGGCCGTGGAGAGCGCGATGGCGTGGGTCCATTCCAGCCACCGGCTGAGCCGGTCGGGCAGGGACGGACCCGACGCCCCAGCCTCGACGGCCGTGAGGCGCGCGAGCAGGCGGATGAAGGTCGGGCCGCGGACAGGCGTCCGCTGGAGAGCTTGCACGGTTAACTTGTTGAGAAAAAACCGCGATTTTACACGGTATGGCCGACTTCACCCCGCCGGGCCATTCATGTAGCACCATAGGCGCACCCGTCAGGAGGGCCGCCGATGCATGCCGAATTCCCGTCCCGCTCGCGTCGCCTGCTGCCACTCCTGCTGGCCGCCGCCGCGCTCGCCCTGAGCCAGGGTACCCCGGCAAAGGACATGGCCCCATCGCAGACCGAAGATGTGCGGCGGATCCTGCAGGCCGAGCGCGAGATCTGCAGTGCGTATGAAAGGGAAGACGCCGACTGGCTGGAAAAACACCTCGACCCGACGTTTACGCTCACCGGTTCCACCGGAAAGGTGACGACGCGAGCCGACGAGGTGGCCGACCTGCGCGGCGGCACGACATACGACGTGTTCCGCAATCGCGATTCGAAAGTGCGTGTATACGGCGATGCCGCCGTGGTCACCGGCATCACCCGCGTCGAGGGCAAGAGCGACGGCAAACCTTACGCGCTGGATTTCCAGTTCACCGATACGTACATACGCAAGGACGGCCGATGGGTGATCGTGGCAAGCCACGCCTCGCGAGTTACGTCACTTCATTGATACGCACGTGGTTGCCCGCCGGATCGCGGAAGGCGCAATCGCGTATGCCGTAAGGCTGCATGGTCGGTTCCTGCACCACTTCCGCACCCGTGGCCTGGATGCGGTGGAAGGTGGCGTCCAGGTCGCGCGAGGCCAGGATGACCATGCCGTACGTGCCCTTGGCCATCATCTCCGAGATGGTACGGCGTTCGTCGTCGGTGAGTCCCGGCGTGGCGCCGGGCGGATGCAGGACGATGGACGTGTCCGGCTGACCCTTGGGGCCCACCGTGATCCAACGCATGCCGCCATAGGCGACGTCCTTGCGCACCTCGAAGCCGAGCGTGTCCCGGTAGAAGACCAGAGAAGCTTCGGGGTCGACGTGGGGGAGGAAGCTGGAGTAGATGCTGATATCCATGACGAGCAATCCCAGACGTGGGGAATTCCACGGCGATCAGTCTACGGTTGGCTCCTCCACGGGCGCTTCTCGATTCCTGACGGGTCTGCTCACCTGCTTCGCCACGCAGGCGGGCAGCCCTTCCGTCGCCCGCCCGGCCGTCACCCGGTAGACACTTGGCGGCACGCCCACCAGTTCGGCGAAGCGCGTGCTGAAGGTTCCCAACGACGCGCAGCCGACGGCAAAGCAAACCTCGGTGACGCTTAGCTCGCCCTGCCGCAGTAGCGCCATGGCACGCTCGATGCGCCGCGTCATGAGGTACGAATAGGGCGATTCGCCATACGCCAGCCGAAACTGCCGGCTCAGGTGTCCCGCCGACATGCCCGCGGCACGGCCGAGCGCTTCCACGTCGAGCGGCTGCGCATAGTCGCGATCGATCCGATCGCGGACGCGGCGAAGCCGGGCAAGATCGCGCAGGTGCTGAGCGGTGGCGGACCGGCTGGACATGCACGGATCGTGTCACGCCAGCCGGCGTCGGCTCAACCGAAGCGCATCGAGAGTTCGACGTCCTCGTCGAACGGCAGCGACAGGTAACCGCCGTGCGGCGAGCGCACGCGCGCCAGGTAGTCGGGGCTGTAGTCGGCGTTGTCGGCGACGACGAACGCACCCGGGCGGAGGCGGCTCTCCAGGAGATCCAGTATCTCGGGATAGAGCGCCTTCGCGCCATCCAGCAGCACGAGGTCGATGGTGCCGGGGAGGTTCGTCGCCAGCGTCTGCAAGGCGTCGCCCTCGCGGATTTCCACCAGATCCATGAGCCCGGCCGCCTCGAGATTGCCCCGGGCGCGCGCGACCTTGGAGGGCTCGAATTCGCTGGTGATCAATCGTCCGCCGCCGTTGTCGCGCAACGCGGCAGCCAGGTGGATGGTGGAAATGCCGAACGACGTGCCGAACTCCACGATGCTGCGCGCCCCGCAACCGCGGGCAAGCATGTACAGCATCCGGCCCGTGGCCCTCGACACGGCCAGGGGAAAGTCTTTCAGCCGTCCATAGAACTCGGCGTAATCGGTCTTGCTGCGCATCAGGCGCTCGTGTTCGTCGCGGGGCATGGCGGCGATGGCAGGCACCGCCATCGGCGAGGTGGCATCGGCTTCCTCGAACAGGCGGTCGAGCAGGGAAGCCAGGGGCGCGGAAGAAAGGATGGTCATGGGAACGTGCTCCAGTCGGAATACAAGAAAATGCCGGCTGGATTAGAATGCGACTGATTCGTCAGTTTTCCTATTCGCATTGCCAGGACCGTCATGACCGAGCGACCGAATCCTCTTATTTCCTCGCGCAAACAGCCGAAACAGGCCCGCTCGAACGATCTGGTTTCCGCGGTGCTGGAGGCGGCGGCTCAGGTTTTGGCGGCGGAGGGGGCGCAACGCTTCACCACGGCGCGGGTCGCTGAGAAGGCCGGTGTGAGCGTCGGCTCGCTCTACCAGTACTTTCCGAACAAGGCCGCCATCCTCTTCCGCTTGCAGAGCGACGAGTGGCGGCAGACCACGGACATGCTGCGGCGCATCCTCGAGGACACGTCGCAATCGCCACCGCAGCGTTTGCGTACGCTGGTTCACGCTTTCGTCCGCTCGGAATGCGAAGAAGCCGACATGCGTGTGGCGCTGAACGATGCCGCGCCGCTCTACCGCGACGCGCCCGAGGCGCACGAGGTGCGCGCCGCCGGTGCGCGTATCGTGGCCGACTTCATGGCGGAAGCGCTGCCCGATACCCCGGCATCGGTTCGCGCCCTTGCCGGCGACCTCGTCAAGACGACGCTGAGCGCCGTGGGCAAGGAATTTTCGGAACAACCGCGCGGCGACGACGAAATCGAAACCTACGCCGACGCGCTGGCGGACATGCTGTGCGCCTACCTCGCCGACCTGCGATCACGCCCGGGTTGAACGGAGCCCCCCACACCGGCAATGCCTCGAGCAAGGCTCTGCCGCCGCTGCAGCGCCGCGTCCCACACGGGCGTTAGCGCGGATCAGAGTTCCGCCGATACCTTCCAGAGATCGGTGCCGCCGTCGCTCGCGTAGCGATCGATCTCGGCCAGTTCCTCCGCGGAGAAGGCGAGCCCGCGCAGGGCGCCGAGGGAATCGTCGAGCTGGGCGACCGTGCGCGCACCGATGAGCGCCGAGGTGACACGCGGATCGCGGAGCACCCACGCGATGGCCATCTGCGCGAGCGTCTGGCCGCGGCGTTCCGCAATGGCGTTCAGGGCACGGACGCGTGCAAGGTTCGTCTCGCTCAACTGCGTTTTGTCGAGCGAGCCCTCGCGGGTCACGCGGGCGTCCGCAGGAATGCCGCCGAGGTATTTCGACGTGAGCAGACCCTGCGCCAGCGGCGAGAACGCGATGCAACCGGTGCCGAGGCTTTCCAGCGTGTCGAGGAGGCCGTCTTCGATCCAGCGGTTGAACATGGAGTAATTGGGCTGGTGGATGAACAGAGGCACGCGCTCGTCGGCGAGGATGGCGGCCGCCTGGCGGGTCAGCTCCGGGGAATAGCTGGAAATGCCGACGTACAGCGCCTTGCCCTGCCGGTGCAGGTGAGCAAGTGCGCCCATCGTTTCCTCGAGCGGCGTCGTGGGATCCACGCGGTGGGAATAGAAAATGTCGACGTAGTCGAGACCCATGCGCTTCAGCGACTGGTCCAGGCTGGCGATGAGGTACTTGCGGCTGCCGCCGATGCCGCCATAGGGGCCCGGCCACATGTCCCAGCCAGCTTTCGTGGAGATGATCAATTCGTCGCGGTAAGGCGCGAAGTCGCTCGCCATCACCCGGCCGAAGTTCTCCTCGGCCGAGCCGTAGGGCGGGCCGTAGTTGTTCGCGAGGTCGAAATGCGTCACCCCGCGGTCGAAGGCACGGCGCAGGATGGCACGGCCCGTCTCGAACACGTCGGCACCGCCGAAGTTCTGCCAGAGGCCGAGCGAGATGGCGGGAAGGTCGATGCCGCTGCGTCCGCAGCGGCGGTAGGGCATGAGGTGGTCGTAACGATCCGAGGCTGCCTGGTAGGTCACTGGGGGGCTCCGCTGGGATGTGGGGGACGGCCGGATGAAGCCCCTCATGTTACGCTTCCCGAGGCATGCATCGACGACACCACCTGGATCCGGCAGCCGCCCGTCGTGAGCCGGCGCTACCCCGCATGACCACCTTCGCCTCGGCTCTTCGCCTGTGGGCGGTGATGCTTGCGTGCGGCCTGGCGGTACTGCTGGGTTCCGTGCTTCTGGGCGGTACCGATTCCACAGTCGCGTCGTCCTGGCAGGCACTGGTGTCGCCGGCGGATACCGCCATGCACGCCATCGTGTGGGAGCTGCGCGTACCGCGCGCCGTTGCGGCCTATGGCGTGGGCGGCCTGCTGGCGGTGTCCGGGTGCCTCATGCAGATCCTCGTGCGCAATCCACTCGCAGACCCTTATACGCTCGGCCTTTCCGGAGGTGCTGCCGTCGGCGCGCTGGCCGCCATGCTGGCCGGTGCGGGAGCCGCGATCACCGCCATGGGCGCCGCTGCCGGCGCACTGCTCGCATGCGTGACCGTGTTCGTGCTCGCCCATCGCGACCTGCTCGCTCGCGCCCGCGCGGCTCAGCGCGAGGATTCCACCGACCTCATCCTGATCGGCGTGATGCTCGCCTCGGGTTTCGGCGCCATCGTGAGCATGATGCTGGTGCTCGCACCGGACAGGAACCTGCGCGGCATGCTTTTCTGGATGATGGGCGACTTGAGCGGCGTGGCACATGCCTGGCTGCCCGTGCTCGTGCTGCTGGCCTGTGTGCTCTTCGTCGTGCCGCTCGGCCGTCAGCTGAACCTGCTGATGCGAGGCGAGGAGTCGGCCAGCGCACTCGGCGTGCGTCCGAACGTCGTCAAGTCCGCCATATTCCTCGCCGCTTCGCTCGCCACCGCCGTCGCCGTGACCACCGCGGGAACGGTGGGCTTCGTCGGCCTGGTGGTGCCGCACGCACTGCGGCGCCTCGTCGGTAACGACCAGCGCGTGCTTCTGCCCGCCTGCGCTATCGGCGGCGGCATCGTGGTCACGATGGCCGACACCATCTCGCGTGTCGTGGCCGATCCCATCCAGTTGCCGGTGGGGGCGGTGATGGCCGTCATCGGCGTGCCCACCTTCATGTTCCTGCTGGTACGGCGGCGATGAGCTTCGACCTCGTCGCCGAATCGCTCGCGCTGTCGATGCGCGGCCGCACACTCGTCCGGGCGCTGGACATGCGCGTGGCGCCGGGACAGGTCTGGTGCGTGCTCGGCCCCAACGCTGCGGGCAAATCCACTCTGTTGCGCACGCTGGCCGGTTTGCGTGCAGCCGACGGCGGGCGTGTGCTTCTGGGTGGCCGCGATATCGGCGGCTACCGGCCCATCGAACTCGCACGCCGGCGCGGCTTCCTGCCGCAGACGATCGTGGACGCGTTCAGCCTCACCGTGATGGACGCGGTGATGTCGGCTCGCCATCCCAGCCTGCCCTTCTGGGCGTGGGGCGAGCGCGATACCGGGCCGGCGGAACACGCCCTGCATACCTTCGAACTGGAATCGCTGGCCGACCGCGACGTGACCACCCTGTCGGGCGGCGAACGCCAGCGCGTGAACATCGCCACGCTGTTCACACAGGATGTGGATGTGCTGCTCCTCGACGAGCCGCTCTCGTCGTTGGACCTTCACCACCAGATGAAGACGCTGCACGAACTGACGCGCGCGGCGTCCGTGCATGGCAAAGCCGTGGTCTACACCGTGCACGACATCAATCTGGCCTTCCAGCATGCGACCCACGCCGTGCTGCTCGACGGCAAGGGCGGCGCACTGGCTGGCTTGAAGGACGACGTGGTGACGAGCGAGCACCTGACCGCTGCATTCCACCATCCGATCCACGGCGTGCGGCTCGGCGACGCGCCGTTCTTCCTCGCCGCACGCCTGCACGGAACGCCCCCGTGAAACATCTGCTCGCCTACCTTGCCCTGCTCGTCGCCTCCACAACGGCCACGGCCTCCGTCAGCGTGGTGGACGACGCGGGACGGACCGTCGTCCTGGCGGCGCCTGCACGGCGCATCGTCAGCCTCGCCCCCAACATCACCGACACGCTGTTCGCCGCGGGAGCGGGGGCCTATGTGCTGGGCACCTCGCGGTTCACGGAATACCCGGCGGAAGCGAAGAAGGTGCCGGTCGTGGGCGACGCCACGATGATCGACCTCGAACGCATCGTCGGCCTGAAGCCCGACATCGTCATCGTATGGAAAAGCGGGAACGCCGCCGCGCAAGTCGAGAAGCTCATTCGTCTGGGCCTGCCGGTGTTCTACGCGGAAACGACACGGCTCGCCGACGTTCCGTCCGCCGTGCGGCGCTTCGGCGTGCTGGCGGGAACGGAAGACACGGCGGAGCGGCGCGCCCGCGCCTTCGAGTCGTCGCTGGAATCCTTGCGCACCGCCTACGCCGGCAAACGTCGGCTGAAAGTGTTCTACCAGGTGTGGGACCGCCCTCTGATGACCGTCGGACACGCCCAGATCATCGACGACGCGCTGGATCTCTGCGGTGGCGACAACATCTTCGCCGACCTCACCCAGGCCGCGCCCGTGGTGGGGCGCGAAGCCGTGATCGCCCGCCGTCCCGATGTCGTCCTGGGCGGCGGTGACGGCGGTGCCCTGGACGACTGGAAGCACACCGCCTTCCTGCCGGCCGCGCGGAAAGGCAACGTGATTTCCCTCGACGCGCCGACCCTGGCCCTGCCCTCCCCATCGATCCTGTCCGGCGTGACCATGCTCTGTCGCGCGCTTGACGAAGCTCGGAACCGGGCCTCGCATTAGGGGCGCTCCGGGCACGCGCGGGCATCCTTAACGGACACACCAGCCGTTGCGGTCTTCGTCACATCTGACATGGATAAACTCCGTCAGCCATCCACTCGCACGGATCGAACCGATGACGCCCCCCAGCAGCGCCCTGCCCGATAACCGCGATCTTGCGTGGCTGGACGGCTGCGGCGAAGCCGGGGCGCTGATCCGGGCTTTCGATTGGACCGCCACCGGGCTCGGGCCGATCGAGAGCTGGCCGCAGAGCCTGCGCACCGTGACCGCCCTGCTGCTGCTCTCGCCCGTGCCGCTGGTGCTGCTGTGGGGCGAGAAAGGGATCATGATCTACAACGATGCCTATTCCGTCTTCGCGGGCAGCCGTCACCCGTCGCTGCTCGGCTCGGAAGTCCGCAAGGGCTGGGCCGAGATCGCCGACTTCAACGACAACGTGATGCGGGTCGGGCTCGCCGGGGGCACCCTGGCCTACAAGGACCAGGAACTCACCCTGGTCCGCCACGGCAAGCCCGAACCGGTCTGGATGAACCTCGACTATTCGCCGGTGCTGGGCGAGGACGGCAAGCCGGCCGGCGTCATCGCGATCGTCGTGGAAACCACCCAGCGCGTGCTCGCGGAAGCGGAGGTGCGCGAAAGCGAGCGGCGCTTCCGCGAGGAACTGGAAGCGAAGGTGGCCGAGCGCACCGCCGCCCTGGAGCGCAGCGAGGAAAACATCCGCAAGGCCGAACAGGCGCTGATGCAGGTGCAGAAGATGGAGGCGCTGGGCAACCTCACGGGCGGCATCGCGCACGACTTCAACAACCTGCTGATGGCCGTGCACGGCAGCCTGGAACTGTTGCGCGAACGCATGCCGCAGGACCCTATGTTGCTTCGCCTGCTGGACAACGCGATGGCCGGGGCACAACGCGGCAGCACGCTGACGCGGCGCATGCTCGCCTATGCGCGCAAGCAGGAACTGAAGGCCGAGCGAGTGGACTTGCGCGCACTCGTGGAGGGTATGAAGGAGCTGATGCAGCGCTCGCTCGGCGGTACGATCGTGGTCGAAACGCGATTCGCCCCCGACGTTCCTCCCGTGGAGGCCGATGCCAATCAGTTGGAATCGGCACTGCTCAATCTGGCCGTGAACGCGCGCGACGCGATGGACGGTGTCGGTACCATCGTCATCTCCACCGCGGAGAAGTGGGTCCGCAACACCGATGGACCCGTTCGGCCGGGGCACTACGTGCGTCTGTCGTTGTCGGACTCGGGCTCGGGCATGGACGAAGCCACGTTGAGTCGCGCGATCGAACCCTTCTTCACGACCAAAGGTGTGGGCAAGGGCACCGGTCTGGGCCTGTCGATGGTTCACGGCCTCGCCGAACAGCTCGGCGGCGCACTGGTGATGCACAGCAAGAAGGACGAAGGCACCACGGCGGAAATCTGGCTCCCGGCCGCCCCTGCACTCCAGGCCGCCGCACCCGCTGCGCCGGCCACCGCGCCGTCGTTCTGCCGCATTCCGACGACACGGACCCTGCGCATTCTCACCGTCGACGACGACGAACTGGTGCGCGCCACCACGGTGGAGATGCTGGAGGACCTGGGCTATGCGGTGATCGCGGCCCGCTCCGGCGCGGAGGCATTGAACCTGATCGAGGAAGCCGCGGTCGACCTGGTGATCACCGACCACGCCATGCCGCAGATGACCGGCACGCAACTCGCCATCCGGCTGCGCGAACGCTATCCCTTGCTTCCCATCGTGCTTGCCACCGGCTACGCCGATCTGCCCGCGGGACCGCAGATCGATCTGCCACGCCTTGCCAAGCCCTATTCGCAGGCGGCGTTGGCGAGCATGGTGGAGCAGGTGATCCCGTAGTAAGATTTTATAAATCATCCAACGAGGTATTCGTCCGATGCGCCAGTAATGCCCGCGCCCGCTCCTCGGGCCGACAACGAACTCTCCCACTCGGGAGAACGTGTGGCATGACTGGAAAACCGCATGACGAATACCTTGCTGACGCTCGACGGCGTCGCCTGTGTCCTGCCGGACGGCCGGACACTCTTCTCCGATCTCCACGATTCGTTCGACGAACGTCCAACAGGGCTGGTCGGCCGCAACGGCGTGGGCAAGAGCACGCTTGCGCGCATGCTGGCCGGCCAGGAAGGGCCCACGCGCGGCCGGATCGGACGGAACGGCACCACGTATTACCTCGCGCAACGCGCCGCCGACGACGCCGCCCGTTCGGTGGCCGGGCTTGCCGGTGTCGGCGAGGTCGTCGCCGCGTTGGCCCGCATCGAAGCGGGTAGCAGCGATCAGCGCGACTTCGACGCGGTGGACGAGCGTTGGGACATGCGCGATCGCCTGATCGCTGCGCTGCAGGCAGAAGGACTCGGTCATCTCGCCCCCGATGCGTGCACGAATACGCTGAGCGGCGGCGAGGCCATGCGAGTCGGCCTGCTCGGCGCCCGCCTTTGCGGTGCCGATTACCTGATCCTCGACGAACCCAGCAATCACCTCGACCGCGAGGCGCGAAGCGAACTTCGCCGTTGGCTGCGCACGTGGACGGGCGGGTTGCTGGTCGTGAGTCACGACCGCGAACTGCTCGCCGACATGGCACGCATCGTCGAACTCTCGCCGCAGGGACTGCGCAGCTACGGTGGCGGCTATGCGTTCTATACAGAGATGCGCGCCCAGGAACGGGACGCCGCCCAGCGCTCGCTGGATGCAAACAGGCTCGAACGGAAACGTGCCGAACAGGCGGTGCGCGAACAGCGGGAAAGGCAGGCACGACGACAGGCGCGCGGCCGGCGCGACGCCGGCGACGCCAACCTGCCACGCATCATGCTCGGCGGAAGGAAGAGCCGCAGCGAAGCGACAGCCGGCAAGCTGGAGCAGCAGCGGGACGCGACGCGCGAAGCCCTCGCGACGAAGGTGGCGGATGCGGCGCGCCACGTGGACGAGGACGTGGCGCCGGCGCTGCTTGCACCCGGCACCGCGCGGGTTGGCCAGCGGCGTGTCGTGGTACTCGATGAGGTGGTTCTCCCCCATGTACGTGGCGCCGCGCGGACGATCGATCTGGTCCTCAGGGGAAGCCAGCGCGTCGGCGTCACGGGACCGAACGGCAGCGGCAAGTCGACGCTGCTGCACGTGCTTGCCGGACGGGTCGCCCCGCGGGCTGGAAGCGTCGACGTTCCCGTCCGCGTCGCCTGGCTCGATCAGCGACTCGCCACCCTGGACTCGTCACGCCCGCTTCTTGCACAGATGCGCGAGGCCGCGCCTTCCGTCGCCGAAGATGCACTGCGCCTGCGCCTCGCCTTGCTCGGCCTGGACGCGCAGAAGATCGGCATGCCCACGGGTGCCCTCAGCGGCGGCGAGCGGCTGAAAGCCGCCCTTGCCCACGCGCTGGCGGCCGAGCCGCCGCCCGAACTGCTGCTGCTCGACGAGCCCGGCAATCACCTGGACATCGCTTCGCTGGAAGCCCTCGAAGCGATGCTGGTGCAGTACGAGGGCGCGCTCGTCGTCGTATCGCACGATGAGGCGTTCCTCGACCGTCTCGCCCTCACGGACCGGCTGTCGCCGACGCCGGAAGGTTGGCGGTTGCTGCCATGGTGAGGCCGCTGCCACCGAGTCGCAGGGTGCGCACGAGGTAGTCGCGCAGTGACGGGTCCGGCGGCGTCTCGGGGTCGCCGCCGAGGTGCCGGTGCAGCGTGTCGCCGAGGATGTACATGACCGCCTCGTGCGCTACCGCGCTTTCGCTGGCATGGCCTGCGGCGGGATCGACGAACAACGTCACGTCCTTGCCTTCCATGTTCATCGTCGCGGCGTAGCCGAGCCCCCCCCGCAGGGCGACACGCTGGTCTGCCCCGCCAGCGACGATCGTCAGCGGCCGCGTCATGCGTGCCGCGTTCGCGAGGGGCGATTGCACATGGAGGCGATCCATGCGCGCCTTGTCGGCAAGGTCCAGGCCCATGAGCGACATCCATCGCTCGAACGGCAGCTTGCGTGAAAGCACTTCCGCTTCCCGGCTGCGCGCGATCCACGTCAGGTCCCATGCGAAGTCCGGAGGCGGCACCAGCGCCACGCCCACGCGGAAGAGCTCGGGCTGCCAGGTGAGGCCTAGCAGCGTGGTGTAACCGCCGAACGACGCGCCGACGATGCCGACGCGCGCAGGGTCGCCCACTCCCTCGCCGAGCAACGCGCGAACGCCCTCGACCACGTCCGCCTGGACCCTCCCGTTACCGAAGTCGCCGGCCGCGGCGAGCATATAGTCGCGACCGAAGCCGGTGGAACCGCGGAAGTTCGGTTCGAAGACGGCGTATCCCCGATTGACCAGGAACTGCGCGTAGCCGGAACCGAACTCTTCCGCGGACACGTTCGCCCACGGCCCGCCGTGGATCATTGCGACAAGCGGCACGTGTGCGGGATCCGCGCCTGGCGGCACGCGCACGAAGCCATGCAACCGCATGCCGTCGGAGGCCGTCCAGGAGAATGGGATCTGCCGCGCCATCGCACGCTCCGGAAGCCAGTGCGCCATGCCGCCGCCACGCGCGCGGAGGGGCGCATCGGCGAGGATGTCGGCGAACGCTCCGCTCGCCGGATCGTAAAGATGGTATCGGGGACCGTGCAGGGCACCGCCACGCTCCGTCACGAGCCAACGCGAGGTGCCGGGCTGGAAAAGCAGCGCGCGCGACGGATACCGCCGCTCTATGGCATCGATGTGCCGTTGTGCCTCGGCATCGATGCCGAGATAGCGCACGGTGGTGCCGGCGAAGCGTGCCGCGAGCGGAAGCGCCGACGCCGGGTCGCCGGCGACGTCGTCCAGTTCGCCGTCCGGCTGGGGATCGCCGAGCAGGTTCGCCACGTGGCCGTCGTTCTCCAGACGCTGCAGCGTGCGCCGACTGCCACCGATGTCGCCGAGCAGCAGCGCCCTGCCCTTGTCGTCCGTCAAAGGCCACAAGGCGCAACGATGCATGGCCACGCAGCGAAGCACTTCGCTCCGGTCGCCGCGCGGTCCGACCCGCCAGACGACCGACGCATCGCCCTGCATCGCTTGCAGGAAGCTCACGTGGCCGCGGCGATCGAGCGCATAGCCGTCGATTCGCTGCGGAAGCTCCGCGACCACCCTCTCGCCACCGGCGATGTCGATGCGGAGCAGACGTCCCTCGCGCTCGCGAACGAACACCGATGCCGCGCGCGACGGATCGACGCCCATGAACGTGCGCTCGTCGATGCCGCCGAGTGGCGTCAGGAGTCGGGACGCGTGCCCGCCCCTGACTGCAATGGCGAAGAGACGGGTCGGGGATACCACCAGCAGCCACTGCCCGTCGCGCGTCCAGGCGAGATCGTTGGCGTCGCTGGACGCGAGCAGCTGTCGCTCCGTGCCATCGGGCTCCCTTAGCCAGAGCCCCGGACGTTCGTCCGCGCCACGGAGGAAGCCCAGGCGGGTGCCGTCCGGCGACAACCCGACATGCGTGATGGCGGGCTGCACGAGGAAATCGGCGCGTTCGAAGCGCGGCGCCTTCGCGCGCGCCTGCTCGGCGCGCACGGCGTACAGGAACGAGGCGTCGGTCGCGACGACCGGCGTTACGGAAACGAGCGCCAGCAGCGCTCCGAACCAACCCCGGAACGGTTTCATGAATTCACTCCTGAGCTTGCTTCAGGTGACGGGACGGGTGTTCGCGCTGTCGCCGACGAAGGCCTCGCGGCGTGGAACGAGCAACATCAGGCTGACGAGGGCCGGCAGTCCGACGATGGCGCACGCCAATGTCCAGGCGATGCGCGATGACAGGCCATGCACCCGGCGCCACGCGATCCACGCGCCGACACAGGCGACGACGAGGGCAAGTGCCGCGGCCAGTGCGCGTATGTCGTCGGGAATGGGGGGCGTGGCGTATGCCTCCAGCGGATCGGGAGCGGAGAACAGGTGCTTGGCGCGCGTGCACAGCGTGTACATCACCGGCGATGCCCACCATTTGCGGTACCGGTAGAACGCGGGAAAGTCCTGGTGGAGCGTCCTCGTCGCCACCGGCACGACGGCACCCGCGTCGTTGACCCACAGCACGGTCTGGTAGGGCGTTGCGCCGCGCATGTCGTAAGCACGCCAGGTAAAGGTGAACGACACGAGGTAGCCGTCCACAAGCTCCACCATGTCGACGTCGGCGAGGTCACCCGCCTTGCCGGGCATGGGGATGCGATAACGCGCATGCACGGGCGCGTCGCCGTCGCCGAGGTGGCGCGCGTCGAATACATAGACCGCACGGTCGCCGAGCAACGCAAGACTCCCGCCCACCGGTGTACTCCCCAGTATCCACTCGCGCTGCGGCAGAAGGATGCGCGGAACGATATCGCCCGTGGCGGCGCGGTACTGGTACAGCGAGTTTCCGGCGATGAGCGTCACATCGTCCTTGCCCATGCCCGGCAGCGGACCGCCCGGCGTGGCGACGGCGGGGAAGGCATCGTCTTTCGCACCGATGCCACGCTCTCCGCGCCGCGTGCCGTCGGCGAGGCTCACCCCCTCGAAGCGCATGCGCTCATGGTTGAACGTCCAGTGCACGCGCCGCACCCGATCGTCGAATTCGACCGCGGCCGCGTTGCCCAGGTCGCCCCGCTCGGGCACGGCCCGCCGTTGCCGTTCGAGTGGGTACACCTCGGAAAGCGCCACCTGTTCGCGCCACAGCGGTACCTCCGTGCCGCTCGCCTGCGCGAGACCGGCAAGCATGCGGTCGCGCGGGGAAAGGCGATCCGTTTCCACATGGCCGCCGGCCGGCGGATGGCTCATGTTGGCCGGATGCGTCCCCTGCATGATCCAGCCGAGCTCGCCTACGAAGCCCGCGAGCACCAGCAGAAGGTACACACCGACCTGCACGGTTATCGCAGTAAACGCCATGGCGACCGGCGACCGCGGCGACTCTCCCAGATCGGGGCGGAACGCGATCAGCACCATGATGAGCAGCCACGCGCAAGCGATACCCTGGATGAGCACCGCGCCCGCTCCGGACGCCTGCGCGACGGCGATCCATGCGATGAGCACGAGGCCCGCGCCTGCGTGCCGACGATCCGCGAGCATGGCATAGGCCCCTGTCAGGTACCCGCAGATGGCAACGAGGAACGCGGCCGCCGCGAGTAGCACATGGCGCGTCTCCGCCACACGCGTCGTGCCCCAAGCCTGCCAGGCCAGCAAGGCCAGTACCGGCAGGAGCACGGCGAGCGCCATCGCCGCCGCACCGGCCGCGAGCAGGCCGAGCGCGATGCGCCGCGGCCCTACCGGGCGGTGCAACAGGTTGATCCACTGATTCGGGCGACGCCATGTGCCCATCTGGTGCAACCCGAGCAGCGCCCCGATAGCGCTATAGGCCCCCGCGAAGGCGCGATAGACGTTCAGAGGCTGCTGGCCCAGATCGGTCAGCCGGTTGAAGAACGCCAGAAGGAGCAGGTGCACCACGGCGAACGCCAGCACCCAGAGCCGGTAACGCAGCCATTCGGCCTTGAAGATGTCGCGCATGATCGTGTCCCCTGTCGATTCGGCTCAGGCGGCCGCAGGCACCGCGTGCTGTCTGGAAAGGAAGCCGTTGATGGCCCGGTCGAGGCTCACCGGCAGCCGATGGACGTCGCGCGCTCCGCACGCGCGAAGGAACTCGACAAATGCCTCGCCCTGGTCCAGCACCAGGTAGTGGTAAACGCCGTCGATGCGTTGCTCGTCGAGCAGGCCGGGCACGAGACGCGGATCCGGGCCGCGGAACGGGATGTCGGCCACCCAGTGCGACACACGGGAGCGGAACTCGTCGGGCGACGACATGTTCCGCAGTGCGCCGCGCTCGAGGATGATGAGGTTGTCGGCTACGCGCTCCACTTCTTCCATCTGGTGCGAGCAGTAGATCACCGTGCAGCCTTCCGCCGCGTTGGAGTGCATCAGCGTTTCGAGGAACGCGCGTTTCGCAACCACGTCGAGGCCGAGCGTGGGTTCGTCCAGCACGAGCAGCTCGGGGCGTTGCGCGAGGCTGAGCGCCAGGTTGAAGCCGGCGCGTTCGCCACGCGACAGCTGTCCCACCTTCTGCGTGGCTTCCACGTTGTAATGGCCGATCACTTCGTCGAAGGCCGGCTGGCTCCAGCGTGCGTAGTGGCGGCGCTGCATGGCCGTCACCTCGGCCACGGTCATCCAGCCCGGCAACGTGTGCTCTTCGTTGACGAACCCGATGCGCTCGCGATCGGACGGGGTGAGATAGCGGCTGTCCCGCCCAAGGATGCGTGCCTCGCCCGCCGTGGCGGGAAGAAAGCCGAGCAGGATGCGGAACAGGGTGGATTTGCCGGCACCGTTGGCGCCCACGATGGCATGGATGCTGCCGGCGGGAATGGCGATGTCCAGGCAGTCGATGGCGATCTTACGTCCGTAGCGCTTGCTCAGGCCACGGGTTTCGATCACGAACCCATCGTGCGCGGTCCCTGTCATGCCGACTTCCTCCCGAGCACGGCCAGCGCCTTGTCCAGGCGGGCCATTGCGCGCTCGGGCGGATAATCCAGCGCCACCACTTCGTGCACGAAAGCCTGGATCGCCTCGTCCATGCGACGGTCGCGCTCGCCCGCGCTGAGCCGTTGCCGGGGCGGCGCCACGTACAGCCCGAGGCCCTGGCGCGCTTCGAGCCATCCTTCCGCGGTCAACTCGGCATAGGCCTTGGCCACCGTGTTCGGATTGATCGTGAGTTGCTGCGCCAGCCCCCGCACGCTCGGCAATTGCGCGCCCGGCTCGAGTTCGCCGGTGGCAATACGCATGCGCACCGCGTCGACGATCTGCCTGCCGATCGGGCGGGGATCGCCTGTGACGATCTGGATAGGGAGAGCTTTCGTACGGGCCATCGCAGTGCACCATCTGTACTAGTGCAAATAGTACAGCATCGATGCGAGCACGCCGTCAATAGTCCGGTCGGCATGATACGCAGCGCCCCGCACAGAGCAGGCGGGGCGCGTGGCGTCGCCGCGATCTCAGTCCTTCTTGCCGATGGCCTGCGGGAGGCGGTACCGCTGGTGTCCGTAGGCCCAGCTCGGCCACAGCGCGTGTGCCAACGCCACCTTTTCGAGCTGCGGGTCCACCGCCTCCGGCTCCAGCTTCTCCCCCGCCACCGTGTAGCGGTACTGCGCGGCAGGCTGGTTCGGGCGCAGCACCACGAGCGTGTCGTTGCGCAGATAACCGTAGTTGTCGCCGTATTGCATGATGGCGCGGTCCGGGTAGCGCTGGGTGAGGTCGGCACCGAGCATCGGATGTTCGCTGCTGATGCCGATGAGCGAGAGCAGGGTGGGCGCGAGATCCACCTGGCTGACGATGTGATCGTCCTTCTTCACCGGCACGCCGGCGCCGAGAATCAGCGCCGGAATGTGGAAGTGGCGCACCGGCACCAGGCTGGCGCCGAATACGCGCGCGTCGTGATCGGCCACCACGAGGAACACGGTGTGGTTCCAATACGGCGCCTGTTTCGCCTTGGCGAAGAACTGTCCGATGGACCAGTCGGCGTAGCGCACCGCGTTCGCATTGCTCGCCGGCTCGCCTTCCGCCTTGATGCGGCCGGCAGGGTATTCCCACGGCGTGTGATTGGACACGGAGAATGCGACGGTCAGGGTCGGCTTGTCGCCATCGTCGAGCAGGCGCTGGTGCAGCTCGTTGAACATGTCCTCGTCGGACGCGCCCCAGGAGCCGACGAAGGCCGGCTTCGTCTTGAAGGTGGCGCGGTCGACGACCTCGTTGAACCCGTTGCCGAAGAAGAACGAGCGCATGTTGTCGAAGTGCGCCTCGCCGCCGTAAAGGAATCGGGTGTGGTAACCGAAGGTGTCCAGCAGCGCACCGAGGGTGAAGAAGTCGCGCTGGCTGCGCGGCAGCTTCAGCACGGCCTCGGCCGGTGTGGGCAGGAACCCGGTAGTCACCGCTTCCAGGCCGCGCGCGCTCCGCGTGCCGGTAGCGTATGTGCGGGTGAGCCACCAGCCTTCGTTCGACAGCTTGTCGAGTTCGGGCGTGTAGCCCGCGCCACCAAGGCTGCCGACGAACTGCGCACCGAGGCTTTCCTCGAGAATGATGACGAGGTTGAGCGGCTTGTCGCCCTGGCGCGTGGATTGCTGGCGATGCAGGCTCGGGTATTGCGGATCGAGCGGCGCGCCTTCGAAACCGGCGGTGGCGCGCACGATGGACTGCATTTCGGGCTCCGGCATCTTGCCGTACACGGCAGACGCCGAGCGCTCGTTGCCCAGCGCGATGGCCGCGTTGAGCACGCTGTAAAGCGAATTGAGCGGCAGCGCGTTCACCATCGCGTCGTTCGCGAACGCGACCTGCGACGCATTCAACGGACGGTGCTGCAAGGTCCCGCGGCCGGCCAGGAAGAGGACGACGAACGTCAGCACCGTCGCCACCGGGCGCAGCCACCCGCGCAGCGGCACCGGATCGGGCCGGCGCGTGGGCAGCAGGCGGAAGCCCAGCCAGCCCACCAGCGCGAACACGATCAGGCCCGCCGCGACCGACAGCTTGTAGCCGTGCCAGAGCATCGCCGCCACTTCATGCGGACTGGTCAGGTATTCGAAATAGAGGCGGTTGGGGCGCGTGTCGTATTCCACGATGAACTGGGGCGTGGATACCTCCAGGAGCACGAAGGCCAGCCACCAGAAGCGCAGCCACCAGGCGGCGATGCGCGTGGGCCACGCGCGATGGCCGAGCCAGGGTGACAGCAGCGCCGGCCAGGCGACGATCATGGCCACCAGCGAGAGGTCGATACGCCAGCCGCCCAGGAGGATCGGCCACAGGCCGCCGGCGTCGTGGACGCGGGTCCACTGCCAGAGCGAAAGCCCGACGCGGGACAGGGTCAGGAACACGAGGGCGGCGACGATGAAACGCCAGGTAAGCTTGCGCACGTTGAGTGATCCGGATGGGCGCGGCGGCCGCCACGCGTGAAAGACGCATGTTATAGGGCCGACACTTTACACTCACCGTCTTTTCGACAACTTACGGCGGCCTTTCGGCCGCCGCGCGAGGACCGACGATGTTCAGACTGGCCGAGGCCACGCCGATCGCCACCGGGCACGTCCGCGAGGTGTACCAGCACCCGGACGATGCCGATCTGCTGATCAAGGTGATCGCCAGCGGTTCCATCGAGGAGCGCTGGAACAAGGCCCCCTGGTACCGCCGCATGGCGCGCAGCGGGCCCTACAAGGATTTCGTCCGCGAGTTTCGCGAATACGTCACCGGCATCTACGTCGGCGGCTATGCCACCTCCCCCATCGCCCGCGTGGTCGGACTTGAAATGACCGACATCGGCCTGGGGCAGATCGTCGAGAAGGTGCGCGCACCCGATGGCAGGCTGGCGCCGACGCTGCACGACTGGGTGAAGGCCGAGGGATTCACCGCGAAGACACAGGCCGAACTGGAGGCGTTCTACGCGCGCTTGCTCTCGCACGACACCATTGCCGCCGACCTGCACGCATGGAACGTGGTGTACGGCGAAGACTCACGCGGCGGCCCGCGCCTGGTGATGATCGACGGCTTCGGCGAGAAGAACATCATCCCTCACTGCTCCATGAGCCGCACGCACAACGCATCGCGCACGAAGAAGAAGTACGAGCGGATGGTGCGGAGAACGAAAGCCGAAGCGCCCAAGCCGGCGTAACCGCTACCGCCGGAAGGTAGGAGCGCGCCTCGCGCGCGACAGCTGTTCGCGGTGCCTTTCGAGCTGGCGCGCCAGCTCCGAGACACGGCCTGAACAGTTGTCGCGCGCAGGGCGCGCTCCTACAGCTTAGGGGCCGAGGGAACGCAGCCGGGTTTCGACGCATCCGCCGGCAGCAGCGCGAAGGTGGTGCGATTCGCCACGCCCAGCGGCACGACCTTTTCCCGAACGATGCAATCATCGAGGGCTTCCTCGTTCACGAGCAGCCAGCGATGCGCCGGCACGGCGGCCTGCCACGCCCGGCCATCCCGGAGCTGGTCCGCGGCATCGCGCGCGAAACCGAAGTCCGCCACCGGGCGACGCGCCTGGTACATCAGTTCCTCGCGCCAGAGCACGAGGCCGAGCTGGCCTTCCGGCCCGATGCGTTCGTCCGCTTCTTCCATCAACTGGCGCGTGGACTGGTTCGCATCGAGCAACGGATACGTTCCCATGGGCCATATGACCCAGGCGAGGCCGATGCCGGCGAGGAGCGCGGCCACGCCGCGCTGCGGACGGAACACGGCGGCGGCGACGACGAAGCCCAGACCCACCGCGATCACGCACCACCACAACGGCTGGCCGTGGCCGCCGAGTTCGTAGCCCTCGGCAATGCGCTGCGCCGCCTTCGGGGCCTTCACCAGTGCCCAGGCGCCCGCCGCGACGAAGACGGCCGCGCAGCCGGCGGCGATCCAGAACGCCGCCCTCGGCAGCCAGCGGGTCTTCAGCAGGGCCGCCACTTCCGGCGCCATCGCCAGCGCAAGCATGGGCAAGGCGGGCAGGATGTAGATGGCGCGCTTGCCGCTGGGTATGGAGAAGAACACCAGCACCAGCGCAACCCAGATCAGCGGTATCCACACGCGCGGGTCGCGCAGCCGCAGAGAGGCGCGCCAGCCGGGTACGACGAACGGCAGCAACAGCCAGGTGGGAATCCACAGGCGCAGGATCACCACGAGGAAGAACCAGGGGGCTTCCTCGTGCTGCCAGGAATTGGCATAGCGTTCGGCCGTCTGCCGAAACAGGATGTCCTGGACGTAGGCCAGGTATTCCGGCGTGCGCAGGCCGTACGCGGCGGTGAGCATGGGCACAAGCCACACGGCGATGGCGAGGAGGAACGCCACGGCGCCGCCCGCCCAGCGCCAGGCGTCACCTTGCGTGCGGACGACCCCGGGCCACTGGCGCATCCGCAGCACCGCATACGGCAACAGCATCAGCAGGGCGATCACGCCGACGCCCTTGGTGATGACCCCCAGGCCCGCGGCGAAACAGCCCAGCCAGTACATGCGCCAGTTCGGTCCCCGCAGGCAATGCAGCAGGATGCCGGTGTTGCCCAGGGTGATCCAGAAGAGGTTCAACGGATCGATCTGCGCGTGCTTGACCACGTCCACGAACTGCACCGTCGCCAGCACCAGGGTGGCGGCGACCAGACCCACGCGATCGTTCCAGAGGCGACGCCCCAGGTGCCAGACGAGGGCCAGGGTACCCAGCCCGGAGAGCAGCGACGTGAGCAGGAAGGCGCCGCGCCACCCACCGGTGAGCCACATCCAGAACGCTTCCGTCCACATCAGCATGGGCGGCTTGTCGGAATACAGCTCGATGCCACGATGCGGGAAAAGCCACTGCCCGGATTCGAGCATCTGCCGGGCCACCAGCGCGAAGCGGGGCTCGTCGGGCGGCCAGGGGGCGCGCAGGCCGATGCCCGCGCCCAGCACGACCAGGGCGATCAGCATGAACCAGCCGAACTCGCGGCGGGATGAGCGTTCGTCGATGGGAGGCATGTACGGGTCTGGCCGGAGGTTCGACGCATCCTAACGGACCGTCGGGCCGTCTGCCCTACCGTTGGCTTAGCGCCTGTCGCACGAATTCGGCACGTGCCCGTTTCAATTTTTCGGAGCTGGGACGTCTAAGGGTTTCGCCGGTGCGGAAATCGGCGTTCGTCCCTGCCCGTACGGGCGCCGATTTCCCACCGTGCGACCATTAGTTACCGCCCCATGAACGCAGTCAGGCAGACCATGGATCCATCCGAGACGGGCGCGTCCCCGCCGGGTACGCGGGCGACCCAGGTGGTGGCCCTCTTCCGTGAGCACAACGCGGCCCTTGTCGCATTCCTCCGCGCGCGGCTCAACTCGCTGGCCGATGCCCAGGAGGTGGCGCAGGAGGTTTATCTCAAGCTGCTCTCGCTCGACGAGGGCACGAAGATCGATTCGCCTCGCGCCTTCCTGTTCCGCGCCGCGGCCAATCTGGCCGTGGACCGCCTGCGCATGCGCAATGTCCGCGCCGCCGCGCCGGTCGATCCGGACAACGACGACTGGCACGTCACGCCCATGCCGGAGCAGCACACCTCGGCCCACGAACAGTGGCGCGACCTGCGCCAGGCCTTGGACGAACTGCCGGCGAAGACGAGCCGGGCTTTCGTGATGCACGTGATCGACGGCCGCGACTTCGCCGCCATCGCCCGTGAGATGAACCTCAGCGAGCGCATGGTGCGCTACCACGTCGGCAATGCCCTGGCGCACTGCCGCCAACGCCGCGACCACGCGGAGAACCCTCAATGACTGCCATGTTTCATTCCTTCGAACGGCAGATCGAGCATGCCGCCGCCGACTGGTGGGCGCGCCTGCGCGATCCCGCCCTGCCCGAGCCGGCCCTGCTGCAGTGGAGCGAATGGCTGGAAGCGGACCCCCGTCATGCCGCCGCCTTCGACCGGGCCTGCGCCCTGGCCGAGACAGCAGCAGCGATGGACGCGGCGAGCCGCAGCGCCTTCGTGAACCGCTTCGCCTCCGCTCCCATCCGCGCCGCACGCCGCGCGCCGTCCCGGTTCGCTCTTGGCCTCGCGGCCGCCGTCGCCCTCGTCGTGCTCGGGGCGGGCCTCTTCCTCGGGCTGCGTCCAGGCCTGGCCGGTGCCCCGCAGCAGTACACCAGCGAGCGCGCAGGCCATCGCGACATCGACCTTCCGGACGGCTCCAGCATCGAGCTGGGCGGCGCCACCTCGGTCACGGCACGCTACGGGCGCGACGAGCGCGCCATCGACCTGGAGTCCGGCGAGGCCTTCTTCCGCGTGGCCCATGCGGAGCGCCCGTTCGTGGTGAACGCAGGGCCGCTGCGCATTCGCGACCTCGGCACCGCGTTCAACGTCCGCCGCACCGGCGACCGGGTGACCGTCGCAGTTACGGAAGGCAGGGTGCGCGTCTCGCCGCTGGCGGCCCAGGGCGATGCCGCCACGGTCGAGCTCGGCGCGGGGCGGGAAGTGTCGTTCGATCCGGAGACCCAGGCGATGCGCGTCCTGGACGTCGACCCGGCCATCGCCACCGCCTGGCGGGGCCATCGGCTGGAATTCGTCAACGAGCCGCTGTCCTCGGTGGTGGAGAACGTGAACCGCTACAGCGACCGGCCCATTCGCCTCGCCGACCCCGCTCTGGGCCGGATGACGTTTACCGGTACGGTCCAGGTCGATACCATCGACAGCTGGGTAGCAGCGCTCCCGCGGGTGTTCCCGGTCCGCGTCGAAGCCTACCCCGACCGGCTGGAGCTCGCGCGCCAGACCACCGCCGCGCGGGGTGCCCGACCGCGCTGAACATGTAGAACCCATTGGGGCCCCAGGTCTTGCAGTACATGCTTCGCGGGCGTCGGCGCGTACTCACCGGCGCGCTCGCGCTGGCCCTCGTCGCCCGGGCCGCCTGCGCAGCCGAGGCCTCCGGCGAAGGCGGTCCTCCCGCCATGGCCTTCGCCATCGCCCCGCAGCCCCTGGCCACCGCGCTCCTCGCGTGGGGCAAGCAAGCCAACGTGCAGGTGCTCACCGCATCCGGCTCCATCGCCAACTGGCGTTCCGGCGGTGCTCACGGCGTCCTGACACCCGATGCCGCCCTGGACAAACTGCTGCAGGGCACCGACCTGGAACGCGAGCGCTACGACCCGCGCACGGTCGTCGTAAGGCAACGGCAGAAGGCCGACGAGGCCACCCCCACGCCCGCCGACCCGGTAGCGCCCTTCGACCCCACGACGGTCGTGCCCCTGGCCACCGTCGATGTGCAGGGGCTGGTGTCCGATACCGGCTTCAAGGCCGACACCACCCGCACCGTGACGCGCCAGGAAACGGCACTGGCAGACGTACCGCAATCGGTCACGGTGGTGACACGGGACGTGATCGAATCACAGCAGGCGGTCGATATCGGCGATGTCGCCCGTTACGTGGCCGGCGTGCAGTACGTCGATGGCTACGGTGGCTCGCCATTGTTCCTCATTCGTGGGTTCGATGCCGGGCACGGCCTCACCGATGGCATGCCCAACGGCATCGCCCGCACGGAAGATCTTCCGCCGCTCATCGGAATCGAGCGCGTCGAGGTCCTGCGCGGGCCCGAAGCCATCCTGGGCGACGCGTCGCAGAACAACAATTTCGGCGGCTCGATCAACGTCGTGATGAAACGCCCGCAGACGAACCCGGTGCGCACGCTCACCTACTCGCTCGGCGAATACGACGGCGGCCGGCTCGGCGTCGATCTCGCAGGCCCGGCATCGCACGACGGCGCGCTGAGTTACCGCCTGGTGGCCGCCGGACAGCGTGGCGAGAAAACCCCGCAGGGCTACGGCGGAGGCCGTAGCGCGTACCTCGCGCCGTCGCTTGCATGGCAGGGAGCGAACACGCGCATCGTGGCGGGGCTGGAATACGTGGACAACCGCGTTCCCGGGCCCGACCACTCGGTGCTCTTCGGGCCCACGGTGTCCACCGCGACGCTCGCGACGCGCACCAGCGACGATCCCACCGATGTCTCGCGCTTCCGGACGAGCCGTGCCGTGTTCGAATTGCAACACGAGTTCGGCGGTGACTGGACGCTGCACAGCCAGGGCCAATACGTGCGCCAGCGCAGCGACGGCCGCAGCCTGTCGTATCTCTCCACCGGTTTTGTCGGCGCGCTGGATGCCGTGGCCCGCAGTTTTCGTTATTCCGGCACGTACTGGACCTGGCAGAACGACCTGAGCGCCAGCTTCCGCCATGGCAACGTCACCCACAACGTTCTCGTGGGCCTCGACCTGGCGCGCACCCACGCCGGAGACAACGGCAGCGGCAGCATCGAGCGAGGCGACGTCGCGGACGACGGCGATCGCAATGCAGTGATCGTCACCCGGCCGGTCGCCTTCCTGCGCGCAACGGATGCCTTCTCGAAAACGTTCGAGACCTTCGTCGCGCCGCTGGATACCACGGTGCAGCACCTTGGCGGTTCGTGGCAAACGAACGCCGGACTGTACTTCCAGGACCAGGTGGCCATCGGCGATCGCTGGAACGTGCTTGCGGCCCTGCGCCGTACCAGCTATCGCCTCGACACGCGCTGGGAAGACGGTTCGCCGCGCCGCGTGGACGAGTCGCGCTGGATTCCGAAGCTGGGCGTGGTCTACAAGGTCTCGCCGGCGGTCTCGCTCTATGCCGACTCGTCCACGGGCTTCCAGCCCGACCCGCTGCTCGGCAAGGACGGCCAGCCGCTGCCCGTGGCCACGTCACGGCAGTTGGAAGTCGGCGGCAAGTTCGACCTGTTCGACCAGCAGGCGCGGCTCACGGCCGCGCTCTACCGCATCCGCGTGGACCACAGCGTGGATCTGATATCGCCCGAACCGCCCTTCTTCGCCACGCCCGGGCCGGGCCAGACCAATCGGGGCCTGGAACTGGAATTCGCGGGACGGATCGCGCCGGGGCTGGACGTGCTGGCGAGCCTCACCGAGGCGCGCATCCGCAACAACGACGACACCCGCCCCACCGGTGCACCGAAGCATCAAGCCGCGGTATGGGCGAGCTACCGTTTCGGCGCGGGCGCGCTGAAGCCCTGGGGCGTGGGAGCCGGCGTGCTGGCACGCAGCCGAAGCCTCGGCCGCACGAGTGCGGATGGCCAGTATTTCGGTATTCCCGGCCAGGCGAGCGTGGAGACGAACGTCTCGCGCTACGGACCGAACTGGCGCGTGACGCTCGGCGTGAAGAACCTCTTCGCGCGGACGCTCTACGCCGTGAATTTCGACGAGACCTTCGTGCCGATCCGGCAAGGCCGCGTGGTCCTCCTCACGGGCGTCTACGACTTCTGACGGCCACCTGCTATAGGAGCGCGCCCTGCGCGCGACATGTGTTGAGGCCGCGACTGCGAGCTGGCGCGTCAGCTTCGGAACTGTCGCGAAAAGATGTCGCGCGCAAGGCGCTCAGCATGGCTTTCCAAGCGTCTTCAACACCACCTCGCAAGCTTCGCTGCAGAACGCGTCGTGTTCGCCGCAGCCACTCGGCGCCGTGGAGAACGGAAGGTCGTAACAACCATCGACGCCCGCAATGCCGCCATGACGCCGCCAGAAGCGGTCGTAGGCCGCCACGGTGACGCCCGCGCGACGATCCAGCGGATGCGCCTCGCAACTCACGCCGCGCAGCCGGCCGATGCCATAGTGTGCGGCCAGCGCGCGCACCACCGAGAGCAGCAGGTCGCGCGGACGCACGCCACCGGAGGCGCGGGTGAAGCGCGCAATGGCGCCGCGTCCGAGATAGGCCCAGGAGCCGCGCACCGCGCCGACCAGCAGACCCTCGACCCCGCCGAAGGTGATCGTGCAGGAGGAAATCGCTTCCTTCTCGCCGTTCAGGAGGTACAAGCCCAGCTCTCCCGTGCATTCGTGCTCGGGCGCCCTCGCGTGCAGGTAGGCCACCTCGCCCCCGCCCAACGGCAGGGTGGCGAGGCGTACGTCGTGGCCCTTCAGCAGGCGGCTGCTCAACCGCTCCGGGAACTCGCGCGCGACGAAGCGGTAATGCGCCTCGATGAGCCGGGCGCGGGTCGCCAGATCGAACGACCGCGAGATGTAGTGCGACTGCCAGCGCTCGTACACCCGCGGATTGGATTCGGCCGCCGCCCGCATCGTGCGAGAGGCACCGACGAAGCGCAGCCACTGGGCCTGGCGCCGGAAGGCGGCGAGCGTGCGCAGCAGGTACGTCAGCCGGCGTTCGGGCATCGGCTGCGATCGCCGCAGCACCGCGCGCCGGCGGGCGTGGTCGAGAACCAGGGCGAGAGGGCCGCGTCCGGGGGATTCCTGAGCCCACCCCAAGGCGAGGTCGTCATAAGGCGCGCTGTGCTGATAACGGGACTGCATGCCTACAAGACGTGCGAGCGCCCGAAAAATGAAACCGCCCCTTGTAGGAGCCGCTATAGCGGCGAGAAGCCAACGCAGCAGTGAAGCCGTGACGCGGGTGCCCTCGCCGCTATAGCGGCTCCTACGAAGGGCTGCCTCAGGCGCTGCGCTTGCGCCTCTCGTCCTTCCAGACGATCCAGGCCCCCAGGAGGGTCAGAAGGGCCAGGGCGTACCAGGTGATGGCGTACATCAGGTGGTTGTCGGGGAAGGCGATGACCGTGAGGCCACCCACCGGGCCGTCGTTGCCCTCTCCGCGGCCCGGGGAAGATGCCGCGTCCGCGTCGACGAAATAGGGAGCGACCTTCTCCAGCCCTTTCGCGGCCGCGATGGCGGCCACGTCGCGGGAATACCAGCGGTCGTGGGCCGGGTCGTTCGCCTGGAGGAAGGCGCCTCGCGGCTCGGTGATACGGAGCAAGCCCGAAACGGTGGTCTCGCCCGAGGGGCCGGGCGTGCACGTGGCTTTACCGCCGCACCAGCCCGGCGACACGAAGCCGCGGTTCACCAGCACCACGTCGCCATTGCGCAGCCGCAGCGGCGTCAGCAGCCAGGAACCCATGCCCAGCTCCGTGCTGGCACGCACGCGCACGCTCCTGTCCTGCAGGAACGTGCCGGTGAGCCTCACCCGCCGGTATTCGTCGTTCGCCGCGCTCACCACCGGCCACTGGCCGCGGGCGGGCGCATCCACCGGCTGCGCGTGGACGCGGGCGTCCACACGGGCCACGAGATCGTGCTTCCACGCCCGCCGGTGCACCTGCCAGGTACCCAGCGCCAGGAAGCCCGCGAACAGCAGCGCGCCGAGCAGTGCCAGGGAGCCCAGAACGAAGACGCCGCGCGGTGGGCGCGGCGTCTTCATGTCGTTACCGGTATCCACGTTCGCGCTCAAGGCAGGTTCTTGGCCTGCTGCTCGGTCATTTCGTGCGACATGCCCGGCATCATGTTCGAGTTCATGTGGTACATGACCCAGATCGAACCCGACAGCGTGATCACCACCATGACCAGCGTGAAGATCAGCGCCAGCATGCTCCAGCCGCCTTCGGCCTTCGTGTTCATGTGCAGGAAGTAGACCATGTGCACCACGATCTGGATCGCCGCGAAGGTGAGGATCACCACCGCCAGCGTCTGCGAGTTCGGGATGACCTTGTCCATCACCAGCCAGAACGGGATCGCCGTGAGCACCACGGCGAGGAAGAACCCCATCATGTAGCCCTTCAGCGTGCTGGGGGCGTGGCCGTCGTCGTGCTCGTGGTGATCGTGCGCGTCGTGGTGGTCGTGCGATTCGATGTGCGCGCTCACGGCAGCACTCCCATCAGGTAAACGAAGGTGAAGACGCCAACCCAGACCACGTCCAGGAAGTGCCAGAACATCGACAGGCACATGATGCGGCGCTTGTTGGCGGGCGTAAGGCCGAAGCGGCCCACCTGGAACAGCAGGGTGACGAGCCAGATGATGCCGAAGGTGACGTGCAGGCCGTGCGTGCCGACCAGGGTGAAGAACGAGGACAGGAACGCGCTGCGCTGCGGACCCGCACCCTCGTGGATCATGTGCGCGAATTCGTACATCTCGATGCCGAGGAACGCGGCACCGAACAGGCCGGTGACGATGAGCCAGGCCATCATCGTGCCGCGGCGGTTCTTCTGCATCTCCAGCACGGCGAAGCCGTAGGTGATGGAAGACAGCAGCAGCATGGTGGTGTTGACCGCCACCAGCGGCAGGTCGAAGAGGTCGGCACCGGACGGACCGCCCGCATAGCTCCGCCCCAGCACGCCATAGGTGGCGAACAGGCAGGCGAAGATGAGGCAGTCGCTCATCAGGTAGATCCAGAACCCGAGCAACGTGCCGTTGGCCGGGTGGTGGTCCTTGGACATCCAGAATTCGACGTCCTGTTCCGCGATGGCGGCGGACGGCGTGGCGTGCATATCAGACATGGGCGGCAAGCTCTTCCGTGCGGGCGGCCTCGGTCCGGGCCACGACGTCGGCGGGGATGTGGTAGTCGCGCTTGTAGTTGAAGGTATGGCCGATGGCGGTGACGATCAGCGCCACGAAAGCGAGGCCGGCCACCAGGAACATGTGCCAGATCATGGCAAAGCCGAACACGAAGGCGAGGCCCGCGAGAATGATGCCCGCCCCGGTGTTCTTCGGCATGTGGATGGGCAGGTAGCCCTCCAGACGACGGCCAGCGTTGCGCTCCTTCATATCCCACCATGCATCCGTGTCGTGGATGACCGGCGTGAACGCGAAGTTGTATTCCGGCGGCGGCGACGAGGTGGACCACTCCAGTGTGCGGCCGTGCCATGGATCGCCGGTGACGTCGCGCAGCTCGTCGCGGCGCTTGTAGCTGACCCAGAGTTGGACCAGGAAGGCACCGATGCCGAGGGCGATGAGGAACGCGCCGAAGGCGGCGATCTGGAACCAGATCTGCAGCGACGGGTCCTCGAAGTGGTTCATGCGGCGGGTGACGCCCATGAAGCCGAGGACATACAGCGGCATGAAGGCGACCCAGAACCCGACCAGCCAGAACCAGAAGGACACCTTGCCCCAGAACGGATCGAGCCGGTAACCGAACGCCTTCGGGAACCAGTAGTTGATGCCGGCGAACAGACCGAAGATGACGCCGCCGATGATCACGTTATGGAAGTGCGCGATCAGGAACAGGCTGTTGTGCAGGAGGAAGTCGGCCGGCGGCACGGCGAGCATGACACCGGTCATGCCGCCGATGACGAAGGTGACCATGAAGCCGACCGTCCAGAGCATGGGCACGTCGAACTTGATGCGCCCGCGGTACATGGTGAACAGCCAGTTGAAGATCTTCGCCCCCGTGGGGATCGAGATGATCATCGTGGTGATGCCGAAGAACGAGTTGACGCTGGCACCCGAGCCCATGGTGAAGAAGTGGTGCAGCCACACGAGGTACGACAGCACCGTGATCACCACCGTGGCGTACACCATGGATGCGTAACCGAACAGGCGCTTGCGGCTGAAGGTGGAGGTGACCTCGGAGAACACACCGAACACCGGCAGCACCAGGATGTAGACCTCGGGGTGGCCCCAGATCCAGATGAGGTTCACGTACATCATGGCGTTGCCGCCGAAGTCGTTCGTGAAGAAGTTGGTGCCCACGTAGCGGTCGAGCGACAGCAGCACCAGCACGGCCGTCAGCACCGGGAAGGCGGCGACGATCAGCACGTTGGTGCAGAGCGAGGTCCAGGTGAAGATGGGCATCTTCATCATCGACATGCCCGGCGCGCGCATCTTCACGATGGTGGCGATCAGGTTGATGCCCGATAGCGTGGTTCCGACACCCGCGACCTGTAGCGACCATATGTAGTAGTCGACACCGACGTCCGGACTCTGTGCCAGGCCCGACAGCGGCGGATAGGCCAGCCAGCCGGTGCGCGCGAACTCACCCACGAACAGCGACGCCATGACGAGCATGGCGCCCGCCACCGTCATCCAGAAGCTGAAGTTGTTGAGGAACGGAAAGGCCACGTCGCGTGCGCCGATCTGCAGCGGCACCACGTAATTCATGAGGCCGGTGACCAACGGCATCGCCACGAAGAAGATCATGATCACGCCGTGGGCGGTGAAGATCTGATCGTAGTGATGCGGCGGCAGGAAGCCCGGATTGCCGTTGAAGGCGATGGCCTGCTGGGCACGCATCATGATGGCGTCGGAGAAGCCGCGCAGCAGCATCACGATGCCCAGCACCATGTACATGATGCCGATCTTCTTGTGGTCGATGCTGGTGAACCACTCGCTCCACAGGTAACCCCAGAGCTTGTGCTTCGTGATGAGCGCCAGCAGCGCGATGCCGCCGATGGCCACCGCGATGAAGGTGCCGATGAGGATCGGCTCGTGGTACGGAATCGCCTCGAGGGTGAGGCGTCCGAAGATCAGTTTGGCTAGATCGGGCATGTTCATTACCGGGCTCGGCAAGGCTTGAGTTCGTTGGAAGCCGGGGCGCTCAAAGCGGCCGTCCGGCAGGCGTCATCGGCTGGCCGCCGGCGCTGTTGGCAACGCACAGGGCGCCCACGTAGCGCTTGTCGTCGGCGATGCCCACGCGGGCGCGCGTGGCCGCATCGAGCGAGGTGACGTTGTAGGTACCGACGATGCCCTGTCCGCCCTGGGCGTCGAGCGCCATCATGTCGCTCATGCACATGCGGTTGGACTCGACGCAACGGTTGAGGATGGCGTTGTACAGGCCCGGCGCCACCGACGCGTAGTAATGCACCGGCTCCTTCTCGCTGGGCTGCTCGAGCTTCAGGTAGTCCTCGCGGCCGAGGGCCGTGCCGCTGGCCTTGGCCTTGGCCACCCATGCCTGGAAATCGCCGTCGGACAGGCTATGGAAGCGGAAGCGCATATCGGAGAAGCCGGCACCGCTGTAGTTGGCCGAAATACCCTCGAAATCGCCGGTTTTGTTCATCACCGCGTTGAGCTTCGTTTCCATGCCCGGCATGGCATAGATCATGCCGGCCAGCGACGGGACGAAGAAGGCGTTCATGACGGTGGAGGCGGTGATGTGAAACTCGATGGGGCGGTCGACCGGCGCGGCCATCTCGTTCACGGTGGCAATGCCCTGCTCCGGATAAAGGAACAGCCACTTCCAGTCGAGCGCCACGACCTCGACCACCAGCGGCTTGGTATTCGGCGCCAGGGCGCGGGCATGGTCGATCTGGTCGACGGGACGGTACGGGTCGAGCTTGTGCGTGCTGGTCCAGGTGACGGCGCCCAGGGCGATGATGATCAGCAGCGGGGCCGACCAGATCAGCAGTTCCAGCACCGTGGAGTGGTTCCAGTCCGGGTCGTATTCGGCATGGGCGGCCTTGTTGGACTCGCGGTACTTCCACGCGAAGGCGAGGATCATCACGATCACCGGGACGATGATGATCAGCATCAGGACCACGGAAATGATGATCAGGTCGCGCTGCTGCCGGGCGATGTCGCCGGACGGGGAAAGCAGCACGGCGTCGCAGCCCGACAAGAGCAGGGCCAGGGCGGGGACGAGTAATCCGCGCAACATCTTCATGGACATTCGCATGATGGAGGCAACCGTGGGGACACGAAAAAATACGCCGAACGGCCCGCGGCCACCATAGGACACTTTGTCCCATGGCCCTGCAAGCCGAGTAGTGCGATCCTTGGCTATCCTGCCATCCACCTTCCCCGAGCGGGCCGAATACGATGTCGATTTCACACGCCGATCACCATGCCGCCGAGGGCGCCGAACGCGACGTCCGGCGCCAGCACCAGACCAGCCACGCGGCGGTCGCGCCCGGCGAGATCGCCGTGGGCGTGGTCATCGGCCGCGCCTCGGAGTACTTCGACTTCTTCACGTACGGCATCGCGTCCGTCCTCGTGTTCCCGTCGGTGTTCTTTCCGTTCCTGAACCAGCTGGACGGCATCCTGCTGGCCTTCACCATCTTCTCGTTCGCCTTCATCGCCCGGCCCATCGGCACCACCCTGTTCATGGCGATCCAGCGCAACTGGAGCCGGGGCACCAAGCTTACCGCCGCCCTCTTCCTGCTGGGCACCTCCACGGTGTGCATCGCCTTCCTGCCCGCGAACACCTCGCACGGCTACGCGGTGATTGTGGTTCTTGCCGTTTTGCGCTTCTTGCAGGGCATTGCGCTGGGCGGTTCCTGGGACGGCCTGCCCTCGCTGCTGTCGCTCAACGCCCCCAAGCATCGCCGCGGCTGGTACGCCATGCTCGGCCAGCTGGGTGCGCCCACGGGCTTTTTGATCGCCGCTTCGCTGTTCCTGTTCCTGAACACCCAGCTGTCGCGTGAAGACTTCCTCGGCTGGGGCTGGCGCTATCCGTTCTTCGTGGCCTTCGCCATCAACGTGGTGGCCCTGTTCGCCCGCCTGCGCCTGGTGGTCACCGAGGAATACACCCAGCTCCTGGAAGAAGGCCAGCTCGAGCCCATCGGCATCATCGAAATGGTGCGCGCGCAGGGCTACAACCTGTTCATCGGCGCCTTCGCGGCCCTGGCCAGCTATGCCCTGTTCCACATCGTCACGATCTTCCCCCTGTCGTGGATCTCGCTCACCCGCTCGCAGGACATCAATAACGTCCTGATCGTGCAGATCGTGGGCGCCTTCGTCGCCATCCTGGCCACCGTGGCCTCGGGCGTCATCGCCGACAAGGTCGGCCGCCGCAACACGCTCGGCACCATGGCCGCGCTGATCGGAATCTTCGCCATCGCCTCGCCCTGGCTGCTCGGCGGCGGCAAGGTGGCCCAGGACGCCTTCCTGGTCATCGGCTTCGCCCTCCTGGGCCTGTCCTATGGCCAGGCCTCGGGCACCGTCACCGCCAACTTCGCCAAGCGCTTCCGTTACACCGGCGCAGCCCTGACCTCCGATTTCGCCTGGCTGATCGGCGCCGCCTTCGCCCCGCTGGTGGCACTGGGCCTGTCCCATCGCTTCGGCCTGGGTGCGGTCAGCGTCTACCTCCTCTCCGGCGTGGCCTGCACGCTGCTCGCCCTGCGTATCAACCGGGCGCTGGAGACGGATCGCAATAAGGCGTAAGCCCCCCTTTCGTGGGGGCTGGAGATGGGGGATGGGAAGCGGGGGCGGGCTCTGGAGGCGGGAGATGGGAAGTGGGGGCGCAATCCCGGCATTCGCCCGAGGGGGCCAGTGACTCACCGCTGCCGAGAGGTCAACCGTAGGCCGCCGCCCCCTCGGGCGAACGCCGGATCTGCGCCCCCACTTCCCATCTCTCAGCCCCCCAAAAAATCGCCGCCCGATCTCCGGCGGCATCGGGCATCCCAGGGCGCTACCCTACCGCCCATGCTCTTCGACCTGCCCGATCGTGACACGCTGTATCGCGCGCTGCTGGACCGCGACCCGGCCTACGACGGGCATGTGTTCGTCGGCGTAACCAGCACCGGTGTGTTCTGCCGGCTGACGTGCCCGGCGCGTAAACCCAGGCTGGAGAACACCCGCTTTTTCGATTCCGTCGCTGCCTGCTTCGAAGCGGGATTCCGGCCGTGCCTGCGCTGCCGGCCGCTGGATCCCGTGGGCCAGCGCGAACCCATGGTCTCGGCACTGTTGCGCCACCTCGAAGACGCACCGGGGAGGATCTGGTCAGAGGACGATCTGGTTCGCCTCGGCTACGACCCGTCGACCGTGCGGCGCGGCTTCAAGCGGCACCTGGGACTGACCTTTCTCGACATGGCTCGCCTTCGTCGCGCCGGCCGGGGCATGGACCGGCTAGCGGCCGGGGCTAGCGTCATCGACGCGCAGCAGGCGGCGGGCTACGACTCCGGCAGCGGTTTCCGGGAGGCGATCCTCAAGCTGCTGGGCGACTGTCCGGCCGAACTTCGCGGGCGGGAGTGGCTGAAGGCCGATTGGATCGAGACGCCGATCGGCAGCATGCTTGCGGTGGCCGATACGCAGTCGCTACACCTGCTCGAATTCTTCGACCGCACCGCCTTGCCGAACGAACTGAAACGCCTGCGCGCGGCCACGCGCTCCACGATCACGTTTGGCCGCACGCTCACGATCGAGCGGATCGAAGCGGAGCTGCGCGAATACTTCGCGGGGACGCGGCACGTGTTCACGACCCCGCTGGCGATGCACGGCTCGGCCTTCACCCGGGCGGTGTGGGACGAACTGATGGCCATCCCGCCGGGCACGACGCGAAGCTATTCGGAGATTGCCGCGGCAGCGGGCCGCCATACGGCAGTGCGTGCCGTGGCGCGCGCGAATGGCGCGAACCAGATTGCCATCGTGATCCCTTGCCATCGCGTGATCGGCGCCGATGGCTCCCTGACGGGCTACGGTGGTGGGTTGTGGCGCAAGGACTGGCTGCTGCGGCACGAACGGAAGTTCGGCGTGTGAACTCTCGCCGCTATAGCGGCGAGAACGGTGTGCCTCAACCTGCCACAGGATACGGCCCGTCTTCGAAGACAGTGTCGTGGTATCCCTTCGCGCCCACCGCGCGCGCCAACTCGCTGCGGAAATCCTCGCCGCGGCGAAGGCACTCGAGCACGAAGGCGAAATCGCGTTTCGGCCGCCAGCCCAGATCGAGCGTGGCTCGGGTACTGTCATAGACGCGGTCCAGCGAAGGCAGCAGCTTCCAGCCTCGCGTCGCGTACAGCGCATCGACATCCGGGAACAGGCGGCGAACCACGGCGGGCGCGTCGCGGCGCAGCGCTGCCACGTCGTGTCGCGAGAAGGGCGTGGTCACCGACACGATGTAACGGCCGAACTTCAACGCGGGCGCCCGCTCCAGGGCCAGAAGATGCGCCTGTACGATATCGTCGATGTCGGCACGGCGGTAGAGAAGCTCATTGGCCTGCATGTTCGCCGAGTCGTACGCGGAGCGCACGTACGCGTTGTCGTCGTCCTCGGGAAAGAAACGCGAGGTACGCAGCACCAGCACTGGCAGGCCTTCCTTCCGTGCGACCAGTTCACACAGGCCTTCCGCGGCGATCTTCGTCGCACCGTAGATGTTCTTCGGCACCGGTGCCACGTCTTCGTCGATCCACGCCGCCGGCTCGCCGGGCGCCGGCGACAGCGCCGCGCCGAACGCGCTGGTGGTGCTCGTAAAGACGAAGGAGCGTACGCCGCGCGCAACCGCGGCTTCGAGCAGCGCCACCGTGCCGCCCACGTTGGTGTCCACGAAGTCGCGTTTGGAATGCGTCGCCACGTGGGGCTTGTGCAGCGTGGCGCTGTGGATGACCTGATCCACACCGGACATCGCCTCGCGCACGAAGGCCTCGTCGTGGACGGATCCGACGACATGCGTGTGCGAGGAAGGCTTGATGTCCAGGCCACGCACGGCGCGGCCTTCGGCCTGCAGGCGGCGAACCAGCGCCTCGCCCAGGTGTCCCGCACTGCCGGTGACGAGGACGGTCATCGTGCCTTACCAGATGAGATCGTCGGGTACGACGAACTGCTTGTAGTAATCGTCCACTTCTTCCTCGGACTGCACGGCCGCGCCTTCCTTCCGACCGTGATCCAGCACGATGGTCTCCGGGGACCTCGCGTGGATCTTGTCCGCCGGAAGCCGAGGGATGAGCTCGTAGCCGTCGCCAAGGCGCGCGATAGCGAGTGCGCCGGAAGCGAGTTGGCCACGCAGGGATTCGTTCACGAAGATGCTGGCGATCTTCTCGCCGTCCGGGAAGCGATAGGCGATGTCTCCGTCGCGCTTCACACGGGTGGTCTCGACGATCTGGCGCACCTGCGCGCGAATTTCCCGGGCACGGGCCTCGGCGTTGCGCTCCGCCGCGAGGGCACGATCACGCTCGGCGCGCTCGGCCTGAAGCTTGCGCGCGTCCACCTGTTCTTCAGCGGGTGCCGCCGGCGCCTTGCCCTGACGCTGCTTCGCCTGGTCGCGAACGATCTTGGCGGCCTTGTCCTTCTTCACGAGGCCGGCCTTGAGGAGCTGTTCTTGCAGGGGGTTGCGCATGGGGCGTGCTTCGTTGCTTGCGGATGCGCCGATTCTAGCGCCGAAGATCGCTCAACGGATGCCCAGGGAACGAAGCTTCGCGACGAGGAGGCTCGCCATGCGCGTCGCAGGGTAACCTCTGGCATCGGCCGTATAGCGCAGCAGGCCCACGGCCACGGTGGCGGTGCCGTCCACGGCCTCCACCCGCCAGCGGAGCACGCCATGCGCCACACCCGTGACGGCGTCGACATTCAGGCGCAACGGCACAATGACGAGCCGATGCGTGACACCGGTCGCCGACTCCTCCGGCCGCTGGGCCTCGAGCAACTCCCTCTCCGGCAAGACGCTGCTGCGACGGATACCCTCGCCGCCGTCCACGCGCACGTCGACGGCCAGCGCATGACGGCGCACGGATGCGTCCACATCGGTGACGACGGTCTCGATGTCGTGCGCCGCCAGGCGTCTGGCAAGCTCGCCGTCCAGTCTGCGCGCGTCGCGATGCAGGCGCTCCGAGCCCATGGAATGCAGCGGTGCGAACGAATACAACGCCAGCTTGCGAATCGCGATGTCGCCGCCCCCGTCCACGCGCTTGCCGACGCTTGCGACCGATGCGCAGCCTGTGACCGATGCGAGAAGCCATAGCAGTGCGATCCGAGGAAAACAGGCCGTGCAAGGTTGAGACACGGCCGCCCTCACATGAAGTCGACGAGGACCGTGACGGGCCTGCGGAAGCGTCCGCCACGCACGGTGGGTTTGCTTTCGCGCAGGCGCACGTTGAAGACGAAGTCCTCACCCGTCGCCACTGCGTTGAAGCGAACCTCTTCGCCAGGCTTGATGGTGTTCCGCCTGCTGTCGGCGATTTCGAGACCCACGTTCTCGGGCGCATCGCTACCACGCAGCGAGAACAGTTCGGGCGTATCCGAATCGGCATCGGCGGCGCTGCCGAAGGTGAAGTGCGCGACCATGCCCACGGGCTCAAGGCAGTTCTCCATCGTGAGGCGTAACTCCTTCCACGGCGTGGCCCTCTCGGGCGTGGCGAAGTTCGCCACGCTGTAATCGCCGACGTCGAACTCCTGATTGAGGCTGTCGCTGGTGATCGAGCAGGCGGGACGTCGGAAGATCAGCTTGAAGATTTCCATCGAGCGGAAGACGACGAGCCCGCCGCCGCGCTGATCCACGTTGGACTGGGCGATGGCCCCGGCATCCACGTTGCCGAACTCCACCGGGCCGCCCATGCGATAGATCTCGTAGCTCACCACGTCCTCGTCGCTGCGAACCGTGTCGCCCTCGTTGAACGTGCGCGTGAAGTCGTGCGGAAAGCTGCGGCGAATGCCGGAGCCGCCTTCCTCGAGGAAAAGGCGGATACCGAACCCGGAAGGCTTGCCGCCGACCGTGAGCGGCAACAGGCCGTCGGGAGGATTGCCGGCCTGCCAGCGCCCGCGGAACGTGGTTTCGCCGGCACCGCAGGTGAGCAGCAGCTTGCCTTCGCCCGCGGCGTGCCCCTCGCGCACCATCGTGCCCACGGGAATGTCGTTGAACACGTCGACATACGTGGTCTGGCCGATCTGGTAAGTGGCCAGGTTGTTCATGGTGCATCCGGGCAAGGCCGCCACTGGTGCGGCGTGCAGTGCGCCATAGGCGATGGCGGCGCAAAGAGCATGGCGAAGGGATGGTTGTGTCCGTTGATTCATGGTTACCTCTTTCCGTAAGGCGTGACGTCGACGACGGCATCGTGGGTCGGGAAGTGTTTGTCGATCCAAGCGGACCACCGCGCCGCACGGCGAACCAGGTCCGCGCGATAGCGGGCATTGATGTGCGGCGTGCGCGAGTGGTAGTTCGACGCCCGGGTCCAGACATCGCCGCCGTCATGGCGAAGGTGGCCGCGAATGCGCCACGCCGCCAGCATGTACGGGTAGCAACCGGGCGCGGCCACGTCGGCAGCCTTGATGCCGTACCGGTCCAGCTCCCGCAGATACGCCGTGTTGAACTGCAGGGCGCCCACGTCGAACGTACCGTTCTCGTTGCGCACCCACTGGCCGGGCTTTCCCGCCTCCTTCTCGGCGACCGCAATCAGGATGTTGGCGGGTACGTCGTAAGCCAGGGCGGCGCCTAGAGAGCAGGCGACCATCTCTTGCCGTTCCGCCGGAACGTCGGGGAGGGCATCCATCATGGTTTGTCCTCCTCTGGTGACTCTTCGCGATCCACAGGTGGCATGGTGGACGGTGCGTCGTCCGGCTTTTTCCGCACACGGCTTCGCGTGCGGCCAACTGCTGGTATCTCGCTGGGCGCTTCGGTATCCGGCTGCACATGTGTGTCGTGGGTAACCGGAGCCTGGACAGTCGCCGCCGACATGACCACCTGCGCTTCCTCAATGGACCGAACCGCTTTCATGTCCTCCTGGACAACCGAAACTGCGGGAACCTCGGCTGGCTGCCGCAGGCAATCGTCCGCGGTCGACGATGCGTGTCGATCCACCAGGCCAGGCTCAGCAGGCGAGCCGGTTTCTCGGGTGGCGGTCGACGCAAAGTCAACATTTGCAACCAACGTGCGGGCCACCGCCGTATCGGCCGGCCGACGGACAGGAACAAACTGCATGTTCGACATGCCCTGGCTATGCAGAGCCGTATCATGAGCACTCGCGTTTTGGATGCCGGCGTTGTGGGTGCTTGCATTGCGGACGCTCCCCTCGACATCGATCGCGCCATGCTCGCTGGCGTGGTGGACCTCCAGAGTGCGGACTTCGTGATCGTGGACGCCCTGGCGGGGTATTTGTGCGCCGTTGATGTCGGTATCCGGCCGTGCCACGGTTGAGTCCAACGTGTGCCGGCCCTGTGCCGCCGATGCGCCCACGTGCGCGGCGTGAACGTCTGCATCGTGCACGGCCCTTTGCTCCGTCGGCGATGTCGCATGGCCCGCGTCGGTCGCGTTTGCCTTTCTCGCCACGTCACCGCCAGCCGGAAGTCTGCCATCGGTGAGCTCCACTGCCTGCGCCGGGCTGGCATACGGGATCGGCCCTAGCGGCCCTTCGGGCAACGGGGATCCGTGCCATCCGGTAATTTGGCCACCGCTCGGCGGCACGTCGCCGACAGTACCGGGGATCGCTTCGCGGATCGTCGCGGACGTATCGACCGCAGCTTCGATAAATGGCTCGAACGCCGAAAGGCTTCGGGCATGGAGGTCTTCGACCGCGAGCCCGGACGCGTCTTCGCGCCCGCTTACCGACGCATGACGCTGTTCCCGGACGCTCGCATTCTTGACGTCCCGATCCACCGTACCTCTCTCGACGCCTGTGTCCACGCTGCCACCGGTGTGGCGGGCGGTCACGCGAGGGCCACTTGCCGCCTGCAGAGAATCGCCAGCAGGTCTCGTGGGCATTTCTTTCCTCAGCTCCCGATCGGAGCGCCCCAGTGCATAGGCATCGTGATTACCCGAAGCCGATGCCTCGGAGACGACCGCCGCGTCGGCCGACGGCTCGATGATGAGCGCGGACGCCTCGGCCCCGACGCTCACCCTTCCAAAGACGCTACCGCCGCGCCCCCCACGCAGTGGATCGGGGGCGCGTCGAACACCGAATGGATCGGCTCCCGAGTGCACATGGAATGGATCGGCCATCCCGTTTGTCGCCGAGGCGGAGCGCTGCACGGCATCCATGACCGATTCGGCGCGATGGCTCGGGGAACCGCCCGACGGACCTGATGGTGCACCGTACCCACCCGCCCCTCCGCCGCCGTGCGGGCGCGAGAAGGCCGTCGAATAGGCGGAACTCCCCGCCGCCGCGATGGCCGTGCCTGCCGCGTTGGCCGAACCCGCATAGAGACCGAGCGTCGACCCTGTAACGAGGGTGTACAGCAGCTGCGGCACCTTGATCGCCAATGCCTGCATGAGGATCATCACGGCCAGCATGAGGCCCAGGTAATCGAACTTCGAATAGTTCCTGCCGTTCGGGGAGAGGCCGAGTTCATCGATGAAACCGACGGTGATGGCACCAATCAGGCTGAGCGCCAGCATGGCGATACCCACGGCGACGACATGCTTGTAGTAATTGATCGCAATGGCCGAAGTCCAGCGCGCACCTCCGAACCCAAGCAGAAAGATGCCTGCGTAGCCGAGGATCCACGCCATCACCAGGGCGATCAGGAACTGCGCCGCCATGACGGCACCGATGCAGACAATCATTGTCACCATGGCGCCCACGATCAGGCGATCGGCGTCCTGACCATCGGCCGTTTCGTTGATCACGATGAAGAATACATGCAGGCATCGCCTTAGGATGTCGTTGGCGCTTTTTCTAAACGATTCGTCCGATGCCTGGTCGTTGACCATGCCGAGGAACGACATCACGATGTCCTCGATGAATCCCTGGCCGCCCTGACGTGAGCTGGCGTTGATGAGAACCCAGTAGAAAAGCCCTGTGACGATGATGAAGCGCAACAGCTCCATCAGCAGCTCGCCGATGTCCTGCCTGACGACGAGCATGCCCATCGTCCAGACGAGACTGATCAAGGCCAGGGACCAGAAGAGAGACTTTGCAGCCTCTAGGATCGTGTCACTGACCTGGCTCGCTTCGAAGAGCTGAATGATGTCGCTCACCGCCGTTTCCGGATCGATGGGTGCGTCAGCTGCGACTGGCATGGCGAACAAACCCATGACGATAATGGGTATCCATCGCCAGGTTGGCGGTAACTGCATGGCGTTCTTCTGAAATAGAGTCCATAGCGGGCGGATGGACACGCATCCTCCCACCAGGAGATCAGTAGCTGACGGGCTTGGCCCGGGTTCGCTCCATCGCATCGGACAGGCCGGCGCGCAGTTGCTTGCCGACGGCGACCGCGCGGGCGTCGCTATCTGCCTTCGCCTGAAGCTCGGCGACGCGCGCCGTTTCTGCTACGAGCATCATGGAGCGAAGTTTTGCGAGTTGATTGATCTGCGCAGCCGAAAGCGCGTTGGCGACCTGAAGCTGGTTGCCGTGACCTTCGATCTTGTTCATTTCGGCGAGCTTCTTCATCGCCGTGGCCTCCGCGTCAAGCGCGACCTCATCCGACGCAATGGCTTCGACGAGTGCCACGTTCGCAGCCTTGCGTGCCCGGGACGATTCGCTGGTGGCATGGTCACCAAATCTACCCAGCGCATCCTTCGCGTAGTCATCGACGGATTGATAATGCGACGTATAAGCGTCGGTCGACTGCCCTCCCCTTACGTTCTCGAGCTTGTCTTTCACCTCACGTGGGATGGGAATGATCTCGTCTCCCGATCCGTTGATGATCCAGGTGAACGTCTTGTTGATCTGGGTATTGAACTCCATGCTCTTGTCGATGTTGACCGTGTGGTGGATCACCGTTCCCTTGCTTGCATCGCTTAGTTGGTGAGTTATCCTCTTGAGTTGTTTTAATTGAAAGCCGTTCAACACCGCCGAGGCAGTATTGGCCAGCGCGTTCTCGAGGTTTGCAGCCGCGTTCGCCTCGTTAGCCAAGGTGTTTGCTGTGTTCATCGCGAGGTTCGCGGCATCGATGACCGGCACCCCGTAGCCGACGCCGGCATGCGTGGCCGTTGTCGTCAGCCCCGTGGCGAGAGCCAACGCCAACGGCTCGATCTTGTTTCTCACATTTTTCATGGTAGGCACACCTCATTGCATCCAGTGGAAAAGTATGTCGGCACTTCAATAGTCGAACGGGGTATATGGCTTTTCAAAAGTGAGGTCCTTCACGACCATCACGTTGAATCGGTATCCGGGTCTTATTTCCAGGGTCGGAGCGATGTTCATGTTCTGCTCGATCATCTTCGTAGCTACCTCACCGATCTGTTGCGCAAGGCTTTGGCTCAACTTCGCCTGGCTGGATGAGCCGAACGGATCGTTGCCGGGGTCGATGCGCGATGACGTAAGACCAGATGTAATCGCAGACATCAACATCGCAGAGCCGAAGAGGCGCACGTAGTGTCGATCGACCTTGTCGCCGAACCCGGCGTAGCCCGCTGCGTCTGCGCCTTCCATCGCACCTATATCCAATGCCTTGCCATCTGGGAAAACGATGCGTTGCCAGGCAACGAGGAGGCGCGATTGCCCCATCAGCACGCGATGGTCATAGCGACCGACCAATTTGGAGCCTTGCGGTATGACGCGATGGCGACCGGTCGGCGTATCGAACACATCCTGGCTCACCTGGGCGACGATCTGTCCCGGAATTTCCGAATTAATGCCCGAGATCATCGTCGCGGGGATCACCGCGCCGGTGCGGACTTCGTAGGTAGTACGAGGCGCTTCCACGTCCGAGCCGAGAAACCAGCGGTCGTGGCGGTTGCTCGACGACGATTTGCGGTCGAACTTCGAATAATCCCCGGCGGCCACGAGGGGTGGCTGCTGACCCTGTGCGAAACTGGGCACGACGACTGGCTTGCCGGGTTCCGCCGGCAAGTCTGGCTCCTTCGGCGCCGCAGACACGGGCGAGGCCTTGGCGTCCGTCGTCGCAACGGCAGTCTTTGCGTGCATGGCTGTCTGGAACAGCTTCATGCGCTCTTTTGCCATGGCGTCGTCGTCCTTCGTAGACGGAGGGGACGACACGTTTGGCCGTGGCGGCATGTCCGGATCGTCTACCCGCGCCACAGGGAAGGACGGTACGCGTTCCTCGTCTGGATCGGGAACGATGCCTCCGACACCGCTGTTCGCGAGCATCTGCTCGAGAAGTTGGTTGTTCTCGGGGAGCGGACCGCTCGCCGGCGCCGAATCGGTCGACTTCTTCTCACCGCGTTGGGCGGCCACCAAGGCAACCATGATCACGAATACCACAAGAACGCCGCCGATGATGAGTAGCGGCACGTTGTTCACCCGGCGCACGCCCGTGGGTGTGTCGCCGGCTTGTGCGGCGGCTTCGGATGCTGGAACGCCGCCGTCGCTGCCGGGTCGCTGTCGTTCCATGGCGCTCACTCCCGGCGCGTCCACGCGCCGCCCGGGTACGCGGTGGTTCCGTCCAGCACCCACAGGCGTGAGAACACTGTCTTGTCCACCGTCGTCACTACGCGGTACATGTTCCCTTCCAGCGGATCGACCCGGCTGTCGAAGCGTTCACCGCCTCCGCTGTTTCTCACCGTGAAGCCCTTGGCACGCAAGGCGGCCAGCAGCGCCGTAGCGAACGCCCCGGACATCGGCCGCGCCGGCACCAGCACGGTGGCGTCAGGCGCGTAGACCTCGCTCAAGCCGGCCACCACGTCGGCAACCACTTCCCGGCGCAGGGGATCGGTATCGGCAGCTTGCGCCGGGGTCCGAGACGGCACCGGGGAACACGCGGACGCGGCCATGACCAGGGCCCCGGCAATCAAGCGCGCGCCGCTCATCGGCGCCTCTCGATGGTGATCTTGCGCTGCCCCACCCCGACGCCGGCAACCAGTACAGCCTTCTCGAACAAGGCGTCGACGATGTATCGACCGCCCTGGATACGGTAGTTGACCATCACCTGGTCATCCTTCTTGAACGCGCTGCCGCTATCGCGCACGACGAGGAGCGTGGGCGCCTCGCCCTGCGAGAACGTGGACGGCATCTCGATGATCGTTTTCACCCCATCGTTGTAGACCCGCGTGGGTTTGAAGGGCGCGTTGCCGCTGACGCGGTAGGCAAAATCCAGGTTTCCCAGGTACTCGTTCGTGGACCCCGAAGGGCTTTCCTTCCGCGTCTGACCGACCATCGTCCGTTTCTTCATGGCGGCCCACTTCTCCTCGGCCGATTCCGGATAGGAGAAGGCGATCCGTGGCATATATTCGGTGCGATGGGACCGCAATCGAAGGTGGTACGTTCGGCGGTTCGTCGTGACCATCAGCGACGTTTCGAGGCCCACGTCGAGGGGCTTGATGACTAGATGCTGCACGGCATCCTCGCCGGATCCGGAAAGCGCCGGCTCCACCAGCCAACGCACGGCGTCGCCGAGGTTTACTGAACTCACCTGCTCGCCCGGCTCCAGTTCGACGTCGCACACCTGCAGGACGGCACACACGATGCTCGGCTGCGACTGCCCATAGAGGAAGCGAATGGTGCCGTCAGGGCCCGGCACCGGCTTTACCGAGGCCGAAGTACTGGCGATCCACTTCCGGGAGATATCGAGACCCGCCTTTTCCTGCGCAGTGAGCTTGGGGTTTTCGGTCGAAAAGAACTGGTTAGCCAGTTCCGTCTCCGTGGTGGCCGCTGACCTGCCTGCCACGAGCATCGCCGCGGCAACTATGAAGACTGTTTTCATCGTTTCTGCTCTGTCAGAACTGCTTGGACCAGGAGTAGTCGGAGACGTAAACGCCCATGGGATTCAGGCGGATCTGGTCTTCGGTAATGTCAGGCGGCATGGGCTGGCTGCTCACGTTCAGCAGCGCGCGCATGCGGTATGGTTTACCCATGATGTCGCCCTTGCGGGTACGCTGTGTTTCGATCCAGTCCACCTGCCAGGTGGCTGCCGTCTGCGGAATGGCGGACACGATCTCCACGTTTACTGTCTGCTTCTCGGCCCGCTTGAACGGATTGGTCTCCGGTGAGCCGTTGAGGTAAGCAGTCATCTTGCGCGTGGCATTGCTGCCCGACGGCATCAGCGCATATACCTTGAAGATGGATCGCCGCTGCATGGCGATGTCCGGCGTGACCGTTCTCGCATTCACGATGAACTCCGCAACGGACGCGCGCACGATGCGCTGATCCACTTTCTCCGCCTGTTTTGCAGGTGCCACCGCCATGGCTTCTCCCAGCTTGTTCACCTCCACGACGTAAGGCACGAACTTGGACTGGCTTCCGATATAGATCACTCCGCCCACCGCGGCCAGCGCCACCAGCATGCTGATGAGGGCCATGGCCTGCCACAGCGTGCGGGACGCGATGAGGCTGCCGACGTGCGAGTTCCATGTGCGCCGTGCGTTGAGGTAGGGATGGGCCATCCCGTGTGAGGCGGACAACAGCGGTCCGACCGGACGATGCTTCTTCTTCGTTTTCATGGTCAGGTTCCGTAGTCCGCGAGACGCAGGCCCTTCAGCTGCAGCCAGTCGTGCACCCAGGCGTCGCCGTAGCGCGTCTCGAGGGCGCGGATGGTGGCGATGGATTCCTTGTCGGTGCTTCCGATGAAGGCCAGCGCCAGGGGACCGAGCGCGAGGTCGTAAAGCCGGCGCCCCTTATCGGACACGTAGTAGTAGTGGCGCTTCTGAACCGCGGTCGCCAGGATCTCGATCTGCCGCGCATTCAGGCCCATGCGTCGATACAGGGCCGAAGCGTCGTCGTCACGTGCGAAGGGATTCGGCAGGAATATCTTCGTGGCGGTGGACTCGACGATGACGTCGAGGATGCCGGAGTTCGCTGCGTCGGAAAGACTCTGCGTCGCCATCACTACCAGGCAATTCGACTTGCGCAGCACCTTTAGCCATTCGCGGATCTTCGCCCGGAAGACAGGATGCCCGAGCATCAGCCATGCCTCGTCGAGAATGATCGCGGCAGGCTGCCCCTTGAGCGACGTTTCGATGCGACGAAACAGGTAGAGCAGAACCGGCAACACGTACTTGTCGCCGAGGTTCAAGAGATCCTCGATTTCGAACACGGCGAAGTCGGAAAGGCGCAAGCCGTCGACCGACGCGTCGAGCAGATGGCCCATGGTGCCGTCCGCCGTATAGACCTTGAGCGCCTCGCGTATCGATTCGTCCTGGATCATGAGGACGAACTCGGACAGGGTGGTGGCACCGGAGTGGTGCATGGACTGGAGGGCGTTCGCGATCTCGTTGCGCTGCGACGGCGTGGTCTGCACGCCGTTGAGCGCAAGCATCGCATCGATCCACTCCTGCGCCCATCCGCGATCGGATTTGTTTTCGAGGAACTGCAGCGGGCAGAACGCGAGTGCGTCGTCATCGCCCGCCACGTCGAAGTGCAGTCCGCCGCAGGCCTTCACCAGGGGATAAAGCGAGCGGCCCTTGTCGAAGCAAAAAAGGGACATGCCCTTATAGCGTCGAAGCTGCGCGGCCAGGAGACCCAGGTGCGTGGACTTACCGGCGCCGGTGGGTCCGAAGATGAAGGTATGCCCGAGGTCGTTCACGTGCAGGTTTAGCCGGAAGGGCGTGGCGCCCTGTGTCACGCACTGCATGAGCGGTGGCGAGTTTGGCGGGTACATAGGGCACGGTGCTTCTGCCTCACCTGTCCATATCGTGGAACTCGGCAGCATGTCGGCCAGATTGAGCGTGTTGATCTGAGGCCGCCGCACGTTTTCCACGCCGTGTCCGGGAAAACTTCCCAGCAAGGCGTCCATGGTATTGATCGTCTCCACGCGCGCGGCGAAGCCCCGGGCGTTGATCGCTTTCTCGATCTGGCGGACCGATCGGTCCAGGCGTGCACGATCCTCGTCCGACACCACGACGACGCTCGTGTAATAGCCCTGTGCCACCAACCCGCTGTTGATCTCGGCGATGGCGGCTTCGGCGTCCTGCATCATCGACAGCGCGTCGTAGTTCACGGCGCCGGTATTCGTCTGGAAGATCTGGTCGAAGAACCCACGCACCTTCTGGCGCCATTTCTTTCGGAATTTCTCCATCTGCCGCAGAGCTTCGTGCGGGTCCATGAAGATGAAGCGGTTGGACCACCGGTACGCACTGGGCAGCTCGGCCAACGAGGCGAGGATGCCGGGGTACGACTCCATCGGAAATCCTTCGATCGCCACCACCTGCACGAAACGCCGGCCGATGCGTGGAGCGACGCCGGCCCAGATTTCCTGGCCGCCCACTAATGCGTCGATGTAGATCGGATTGTCGGGAAGCGCGATGGGATGATCCAGGCCGGTCACGCAGAAGTGCAACCAACGAAGGAAGTCGTCATGCGTCACCTTGCGGCCTTCCTCGGTGATGCTCACCTGACCTTTCAGCCGCTGCATGCGGAACACGCTGGAGAGGCGGCTCTCGAAGTTGCGGCACTCGCGCTGGAAGTCGCCGATGAGGCTCTGCGTCTGCTCCGTGCTCCCGGCCACCTCGCTGTCGTCGTCGAACATCATTTCCACGAACTTCCGCTGTGCAATCTGCGGCGGGTAATAGGTGAGCGTCATCACGAGGTAGCCCTCGTAAGTGGTGCCGAGGCTATGGAACAGGCGACGGCGCTCCTCGTCGATGGCCGCCGACACCGGGTCCGGAAAGTGCGACGTGGCCGCCGGTGCGTACTCATGGGCCGGACGGCGTACCGCGTCCACGTGGAGCATCCAGCCGTTACCGAGCCGCGACAGTGCCTGGTTGACGCGCATGGATGCCGTTTCCCGCTGCTCGTCGGTGCTGCTTGCGGCATCCTCGCCCTCGAACATCCACGCCGCCATGAAGGCGCCGTTCTTGCACACGATGACCCCATCGTCCGCCACGGCCGCATAGTTCAGAAGATCGGCCACCGCCTGCCCGTGCGGTCGGCGGAAGTCGAGCTTCGGCTCGGCATCCAGACGGCGAATGCGCATGAGCAGCAGGATGACGAGGATGGCCGTCACTGCCGCCATCCCCGCGATGATCCAGAGCATCATCGGTACTGCCGCTCCTCGGCCGGACCGTTCGTGCGGAAGGGCGTGGAGCGCGGCGCGTAGTAGCTCTTGTAGCGCCGTTGGCGGAGGTAGACGAAGCGCATCTTGGGATCGGCCTTGGCCATGATCCGGAAGACGTGAAGAGCAACGACCCACATCGTGCCACCGAAGATGGCAGCCTTGATCTCCTGCGCAGTGAAAATCAATGCACCTGCCAGTAGACCTGTGAACATCACAAGTTCTCTGTCACCACCGAGAAAGAGGTTATCGCGGTTACCCGCACGCCGTACCGGGACAGTTCGAATCGCCATTTATGCGCGCTCGGAACTGCTTGCCGTAGTGGTGACGGACGCAGCCGACCTAGCGCCCGGCTTGAGGATATCGATGATGTTGCTAGCCTGTACGATCACGGCGACGACCAGAACGATGAACACCATGGTCCGCATGAACCCGCTTATCTCGCCGCCAAAGATCAACATTGCGCCGCATCCGACGATGCCCGCCAAGGAGATCACAGTGGGAACAGGGCCCTTGAACGATTTTTCCAGCATGTCAATGCCGGATTCATATGGGAGGCTCGCTTCAAGTGCCAATGCAACGGTTGGCAAGGCAAGAAGAGCCACGATGGAAAGAAGCCTCCATGCAGCCATGGTCAATCGTTTGCGGGTCTGGTTGTTCATGTCTTCATTCATCCTCTAAAGGTTTCTCAACACATAGCGCCCATCCTCGTATCCCTCGACGGCTACGATTTCCTGGACGCGACGGCCGCTTGGGGTACGCGTGATGTGGACGAGAAGGTGCACGGCTTCGGCGATCAGAGGCTCGATGCGACGCGGCGCTTCGCGGTGCATGCTGATGAGCATCGCCAGGCGGGAGAGGCCGGCGCGCGCATCGTTCGCGTGGAGCGTCGCGGCTCCACCTTCGTGCCCGGTGTTCCATGCCATGAGCAGATCCAGGGCCTCGGGCCCGCGCACCTCGCCCACGAGGATGCGATCCGGCCGCATGCGTAGCGACGTTCGCAGGAGCTGAGTCATGCCCACGTCGAACGACGTGCGATACTGGACGAAATTGTCCGCGGCACACTGGATTTCACCGGTATCCTCGATGATGAAGACCCGCTCGTTGCCGTCGGCTTCCACCATCTCGCGAATGATGGCGTTGATCAGCGTGGTCTTTCCCGAGCCGGTGCCGCCGGTGACGAGGATGTTCCGGTGCGCCTGGATGGCGCTCAGCAGCACGCGGCGGTGGGCTTCGCTCATCGTTCCGGCCGCCACGTAGTCGGTGAGCCCGAAGATGGCGACGGCCTTCTTGCGCAAGGCGAACGTGGGCCCGCTGACGATCGGCGGCAGCTGTGCCGCGAAGCGCGAACCGTCCAGGGGAAATTCCGATTCCAGCACGGGATTCGAGCGCGTGATCTCCTTGCCGTAGTACCCGGCGGTGGTCTTGATCACGGCCTCGGACTGGCTCGGCCGCATCGTACCGATGCAGCGCATGCCCTCGCCCAGCCGTTCCTGCCACAGACGGTTGTCGGAATTCAGCATGATTTCCACGGTGGTGGGATCGTTGAATGCGTTCATGAAGGTGTCGCCGAGATCGCGCATGAGTTTTTCGCGCGCGCGCTCTCTCACGACCGCGGTGTGCCCGCCGGTTTGTCCGGAATCCATAGGTGGTTCGTTTTTCGTGTGGCGGCAGCGCGACCCTCATGGTCGCTGCCGTCGCCGGATGCGGCGGGCGCCTCCGCGTCCCGCAATGCTGCGTGCTTCTTCAGGCGGCCTTTTTCATGGCGGATCCTTCTGTGGCGGGCGAGCATGGGGTCGAGAGCGACCGATGCAGGCCTTGCGTTTCCAACTCGTCGATCGTGGCGGGGATGACGATACGACAGCGCTCGCCTTCACCATCGCCCCAGCTGACAGTCAGGTGCGCACCGGCAAGCGCGCCGCGTGCGAATATCTTGCTGCCCTGGCCGACCACGCCCACCGTCTGCCCTTCGTCGTCGAGGACCGACGCACCGAACGGAAGGGGTTTGCCGTCGGGGCGGGTGGCCTGAATCAACATGGTCTGTGCCACCGATGTACGGTAATCGAGGCGGGCAAACGCACCGGCACGCGGTGCCGTCGATTCACTCGTGCTTTCCAGTTCCACGTCGTGCGACGACCCGCGGGGGTCGATCGACACGGTGTTGAGCTGGTAGGGCATCAGGCCGCGGACCACGGCGTTGCCACGGCTGTCGAGGCGAACGCCTGCGTGACTTTCGATGCGCGCCCCGGCAGCGCCGGGTGCATGCACGATGGCATTGGTCTCCCCGAGCTCCTGGGCGAGCGTGACGCCGTCGCGATGGGCGACGATCGCGCCCGTAGCCGCCAGCGAATACTGCGTGCTGCCGCGGCTGCCGCGACCCACGGCCGCGCGGTAGGTACCGGCATGTGTGCGATAGGCGAGGCTGGCGCTGCCGTTGTTAGAGGCGTTCCTGCCGTTGCCCTCCGACCGCGTGGCGGCAAGCGTATACAGGAGGTCGTCATTGCCGGCCAGCCTGCCGTTCAGGCGTGCTTGCAAGGCGCTGCTTCCACTGTCGTTCCGGTTGTATGAGACGCCTGCCGACGGTGCCGACGGTGTCGTCCCCAGGGGCACGGAAAAGGAAAGATAAACCGTGGTATCCGTGACGGTCCGCTGTCCTTGCGCACCGGTGCGCGCGAATACGTCGCCGATACGCGAGCGTTGCACGGAGAGGTTGTACGACAGTGAGCGCCAGCTGTTGGCGTAACCAAGGGTGTAATCGACGCTGCGCGATCTGCTTTGCCAGTAATCCACCACCGATCCGGTCAACGAAAGCTGGCCGTTGCCCACCGCCTGCCCGATGTTGGCGTCGAAGCGGCTTCGCTCGCCGCCTAGTCCGTCTTCGGGCAAACCGCGCCGCCGCCGGCTTCGGCGTGCCGCCGCATCCACCACGCCGAGGTAATCGCGCGTCGAGAACCGCTGGGCGGCGACGCCGAACGTCGTGCCGGTGGCCGCGATCGAGCGGGACCAGCGCAGTCGCGTGCTTACGCCACGCAGGATACCGTCATGGCGGAACGCGGCCCGCGATCCGGTGACGTCGAACGCCACCGCGCCGAACGGCAGGTTGAACGCGGCACCCATGAGGCCCGAGGTGTAGCTGTTGGAGGCTGTTCCGCCAAGGTAGAGCGTGGTGTGGTTGGTCACGCCGTATTGCAGCGTGCCCTGAGCAATGAACGGCGTCTCCGACACGCTGCTTTCGTCCACTTGGCCCGCCCAAATGCCGAATCGCGTCATGCCCTCGCGCAGCATCTGCGGAACGGATGTGTAAGGCACAAGTATCTGCTTCGTGCGGCCATCCGCCTCGGTGACGGTGACTTCCAGATCGCTACCGTAGCCCGTGGGGTAGAGATCGTCGATCTCGAAGGCACCGGGCGCGACGGTCGTGCTGTGGATCACATAGCCGTTCTGGCGCACGGTTACCTGGGCGTTGCTTTCCGCCACGCCGCGGATGACCGGCGCGTAGCCGCGCTGCGATGCCGGCAACATGCGTGGATCGCTGACGATGCTGACGCCGCGCAGACGCACACTGTCGAGGATGTCGCCGCTCGTGTATGCCTCGCCCACCGTGAGCTGCGCCTTGGCGTCGGTGAGGTCGTGCTGCGCGTATACGAGCGTGTTTCGCCAGCGGCTGTCGCCGTGACCCAGTGACAGCGAACCTGCGTGACGGAAGCGCCAGCCTCCGAGATTGGCGCCCGCGTTGATGCCCAGGAAGCTTTCCGTCGACCGCCGGCCGTCGCGACGCACCTGGAAGGTGTTGGCGTTGTAGTTGAGCATGGCCGCCTGTTCACCCTGGTCCCAGAATTCGGGACTGACGTAACCGCGTGCACGCGAGACGAGGAAGGCCTGCGGGATGGTGATACGCAGGATCTGCTCCGCGTCGTCGAAGTCCATCGTCGCGCCGGGAACGTAGCTTGCGAGGTCGCCGCAAAAGGGCGTGTCGTCCAGGGGACGCACCGATCCCTCATCGGTCGTGCGTGCTGCCAGCTTTTCCGTATCCAGGCCGAATCGAAGCAGCATGGCGCGATCGAGGCAAGGCTGTGCGCTCTCGCTGCCCGCCACCTGGCGGAACGCGATTTCACGGTTGCCGGGGATCCGTTCGCCATTTACCTGCACGTCGGGTCTGTAGATACCCGCCAGGGTGACATTGCCGCGTTCGAAGCGCGAAAGGTCCACCGCACCACCCGTGGAGTGAATGAAATCGGCGTTGAACGCCGCCTGCGGCGCCGCTGGCTCGGGCGCCGGATCCGGCAGCGCCGGGTCGATGGCCACGGCTTCGGCCACGGCGGGGGCCAGCAGGGCGAGCGCCACGGCCAGCGGACGCCGGACGAGCCGCGAACGAGGTCGGATTGAAGGGATCATGGACCTTCGACCGTCTTGCTATGCGGCACGAAGCCGCCGTAATCGTTGATGCTCTTGTAGGCGACGCGCGTGTCCACGCCCGGCATGACCGCCTGTGCCGGCTTCGTCGTCACCGTGCCGAGCGGCGGCACGGAGAAGGGTTCCACCTCGATGCCGTTCAGGCGCACTTCGTTGAGCGTGACGTGGTACGGGGTTGGGTTGCTGATCGTCAGGTCGCCCCCCGCGGCGAGGCGCCACGCCAGCTTTTCCGGGGCCGCGTCCGCCGAACCGGAAAGGCCCGCGGGGCGATAGAACATCTTCAGGCGATAGCGGAAGGCGAGCTGGATCTTGTTCGTGTCGTTCGCAACCGGTTTCGGCGGCACCTCCAGCACGTTCACCCAGAACAACGATTCGCGATCCACCGGCAGTGGCCCACCTGTATAAGAGATCCGCAAGGTCTGCGACTTGCCCGCCTCCACGCGCGCGATCGGCGGCGTGAGGTTGAACGGCACGTCCACATGCTCGGGTGTGGCTTTCGCGTCGCCGTCATCGATCCAGGCCTGCGTGAGCGCCGGAAGCTTGCCGACGTTGCTCACCTTGACCGTGATCTCCTTCGCATCGGCGGTATAGACATAGCGCGTCGAGTTCATCACGACAGTGGCCTGCGCTGCGCCGGCGGCTGCCAGCGTGACGGCGGCAACACAGGTCCCGCGCCCCGCTTTGCGGATCGTTCCTTGCATGGTTCGGATATTCCTTGGCGAAGGAGTTCGGCCGCCGGCATGCCGGCGGCCGATCTTTTTGCTTACGGTGCCTCGTAGCGGATCGAGTACACGACCGAGCTGTTAGCGTCGCCGGCGGTGATGTTGCCGGTGCGCTCGAAAGCCGCGGAGTGGGCGATCACGGCCTGGTTGTCCGCAACCGTTTCCTTGATCACGTTCTGGTCCGGGCTCCAGACGTCGATGGGATCGCCGTTCTTGTTGAACAGACGGATCTGCACGCCCTGTGCGGTGCCGGTGGTAATGAGGGCGCCGGTGAGAGGATCGACGGTGGAACCCGGCTCGAACGCCGCCCATACCTGGGTACCGTTCGTGCAGGTGGTTTCGCCGGCCTGGCCTACGTAGATACGGAAACCGGTGGTACCGGCATGGCTGCCCACGTTCGGGAAATCGCCGGCATTGACGCCTTCGATGGGCACGGTGAAGTCGGGGTTGCCCGTGCCCGGCTCGCCGCCGCTGACGGTGCAGGTGACATTGCTGATGGAACCGGTGAACGTGATCGTGCCGGTGGAAGCGAAGGCGGCCGGAGCCGCCAGCCCTGCGATGAGCAGGGCCGATGAGATTGCCTTGAGGTTCATCCGATTAACCTTGTTACGTTCTAGAGAAGCAACGACCCAGGGTGGGTCGTCGGCCGTAGGGAGGCACGGGGCCTTTCCCCGTGCTCACGCAGCCGAGTGCTCGTCTACGCGAGCGACAAGGATTCTGTCGGATTTGGCTTACAAGCCATATGGAAGATTGCTCAAAAATCGGACTTCCTTTCGGAAGTCCGGAGAGCCTCGCATTTTGTGCAACGGAGGGCGCCGTTCTCATGACAGATCGGTGCCCGCCGTGCTATCGCGCGCCCGCGACCTACTGTCCGATGTTGCGCAGCGCCTTGCCGCTCATAAGGTTGCGCTCGATCTGCTCGAGGCTCACGTTCTTGGTTTCCGGAACCAGCCAGAAGGTAACGACGATGAAAATGGCGTTCAGTCCGGCATAGAGCCAGAACGTGTTCGCATTGCCGATGCCGCTCAGCAGGCTGAGGAAGGTAGCGCCCACCACCATGTTGGTGATCCAGTTGGTGAACGTGGAACAGGCGATGCCGAAATCGCGGCCCTTGAGCGGCTGCACTTCCGCGCACAGCGTCCAGATCAGCGGGCCGGCGGACATGGCGAAGCCCACGATGAAGAACAGCAGCATGCCCACGGTGAAGAGCTGCTCGCCACGCGTGGCGATACCGAGCGACATCATGGTGCCTACGGCACCCAGGCCCAGGGCCATCATGACGAAACCGGCGTAAAGGATGGGCTTGCGGCCCCACCGATCGACGAAGCCGAGGGCAATGAGCGTGGCCAGCATGTTGGTGAGGCCCACCACCGCGGTGAACACCATCTGGGCGTGCGTGTCGTAGCCCATTTCCTTGAAGATGCGCGGTGCGTAGTACATCACCACGTTGATACCGGTGAACTGCTGCACCACCTGCAACAGGACGCCGAGGCCGACCGAACGACGGAAGTTCGGGTTCTCGCGGAACATGCTCCAGCCGTGCTGGCGCGTCTTGAGCTGTTCGTCGATATCGGCGATTTCGCGCTGCACCGTGCCCTGGTCGCCACGCAGCCTGGTCAGCACCGTTTCCGCGTCGTGCCGCCGGCCCACCAGCAGCAGCCAGCGCGGGCTGTCCGGCAGGAAGAAGAGGCCCATGAGGAACAGCACGCCCGGCGCGGCGATGATACCGAGCATCCAGCGCCAGTTGCCGCTGGCACTGAAGGCCGTGTCGGAGAGAAAGGCGAGGAAGATGCCGGTGGTGATCATCAACTGGTAGGTGGAGATCATGGCACCGCGGATCTTCTCCGGCGCCACTTCCGCCAGGTACAGCGGCGCGGTGAACGCCGCGATGCCGATGGCAAGGCCGAGCACGAAGCGCGCCACGATAAGCATGGTGGGCGTGCCGGCCACCGCGCAGAACAGCGATCCCGCGACGAACAGCACGCCGGCCAGGATAAGCGAGCGTTTGCGGCCCAGCGTGGCCGACATCCAGCCGGCCCCCACCGAGCCGACGGCGGCGCCACCCATCATCGCGCTGACGATCCACTCGATGACGCTGTCCGAAACCTTGAACTCTGCCTGGATGAATTGCGTGGCGCCCGAGATCACACCGACGTCGAGCCCGAACATGAGGCCCGCAAGGGCCGCGAGGATACAGGTAGTGACGATGGCCGCCTTGGGGTGGGCGGCGTGGGTTTGCTGGTTGGCGGCATCCATCAACGGTTCCTTGCGTGGCAATCCCGGCATTGGATGCCGTGACATGTATTGAAGTTGTGTACGCGCCGCGCGGGCGGCACGCGAGTGCCTGGGCAACTGCCCGGGGGTGTCAAGGGACCGTCCTCTCAGTTGTCGTCACCGCCCCCCTGCACCCAGGGATCATAACTGCCGAAGTACCAGAGGTGACCCTCTGGATCGCGAGCCGAGTAACCGGCTCCGCCGTATTCCTTCTCCTCGTATGCATCGACGATGACGGCTCCCGCCTTCCGTGCGCGCTCGTAATGGGCCAGCACGTCCTGCACGATCACACACGCACACTGCGTTTCCCGCCCTCCGACCTCGCCGGGCTGCACCATGTGCCGCCCGAAGACCGTGTCGTCCCGCACCGAGCCCAGCATGATCATGCCGCCCCCGTACGTGAGTTGTGCGTGGTCGACGATGCCTGGGTCGTCCGCATTCGTGTACACGGCCTGCCGTTCGAAGCCGAAGGCGTTGCAGAGGAATTCGATGGCCTGCAGGGCATGGGCGTAGCGGAGACACGGAATGATCGTGCTGTTCATGACAGTTCCCTCCCGTTGGAAGCCGTACGTTACGCCCGCAACGCGCGCTGTGGATACGGTAGGCATGGCCGGGCGCGCGAAGTGCGGCCTACTGTCGGGCTTCGAGAACCAGTGCTCTTGAATCGGTCCGACCTTGGTCGTCCACCACGCGGACCAGGAAGCGCCCGACGCGTTCCGGGTTCCACATGAGCGGCTGTCCGTTCGGGACGCTGCCCAGGTACGCATCGTCGACGAACCAGTAGAGCGTGCGCGACCCGGCGTCGGCCGTGGCGACGAAGGCGATGCGCTCGCTGCCCAGGTGTGACGTGCGGACCTGGTAGCTGCTGCCCTTCAGGGGTGAGGTGATCCGAGGCGGATCGCCCGCCGGCTGTCCCCCGCCCTGGCAGTCGGGCAGCACCGGCGGGGTGCGCCTCGGCATGCCGGCCTGGGCGAAGACCCGCGCAAGGTCCGAAGGCCAGTATTCGTAGACTTCCACGCGTGTCCTCGCAGGATCGTACGGCGGGCATGCGGGTTTGCCGGTGGCATCGTCGACGACCACGGGGCGGTGCACGTTGCTCACCCGAATCGGCGACTTGCCGGGGATGAACCAGGTGCTGCCGACTTGCGGGCACCAGGCATTCGGCAGGTCGCCACTGGCGAGGCAGACAGGCACACGCCTGAGATTGGGTGGGTTGCGCCGGATCGGCTCGGCAAGGCCGGGCCGCTCGGCGCGCAACGCATCCGCGATACGAAAGAACAGCGGTGCCGCCGCGTCGATGCCGACGAAAGCGGGATTGCCCGCACCGTCGAAGTTGCCGATCCAGACCACGAGCACGTAGGGACCGAAGCTTCCGGCCGTCCATGCATCGCGGAAACTCCACGACGTGCCGGTCTTCCAATACAACGGCAGACGCGACGGTTGTGCCGGCAGTGCGTCGTCGGGCCGTGGATTCTGCCGAAGCATGTCCATGACCATGAAGCTGGCCTCTTCGCTGAGCATGCGGGTGCCGCGGCTGGCCGGCGTGCTTTCGAGCAGGCGCAGCGGCCGCAGCTCGCCGCGGTTCGCCAGCATGGCGTACATCCGGGCCAGTTCCTGCATGGTCACCTCGCCACCGCCGAGCACGAGGGCCAGGCCGTAGTGCTGTTCGCTGGCCATGCGCGAGATGCCGGCGTCGCGCAGGAACTGGTAGAGGTTCGGCGAGGCGAGTTTCGCCGCGACCTGCACGGCGGGAATGTTCCGGCTGCGCACCAGCGCCTGCGTGGCGGTCACCGGCCCGAGGAAATGGCCGTCGAAGTTTTCCGGCGTATAGGGGCCGAAGGCCGACGGTACGTCGCGCAGCACCGTTTCCGGATGCAGCACGCCCTGGTCGAAGCCCAGCGCGTAGATGAAGGGCTTCAACGTCGAGCCCGGCGAACGCTTTGCCAGCGTGCCGTTTACCTGTCCGAGGATGGAGGCATCGAAATAATCGGCCGAACCGACCATGGCCTTCACGCCCATGTCCCGCGTGTCCACGAGGATCGCAGCCGCGTTACGGATGCCGCGATCGGCACCGCGCTCCACGTACTGCCTTACCTGTCGTTCCAGGCTGTGTTGCAGGCCCAGGTCGAGCGTGGTGGTGACACGCATGTCGTCGCCGCCGTCGATGCGGCGTTCCGCCAGGACCTGCTCGACGAAATGCGGTGCTTCGAACGGCAGACGGGACAACGGCCGGAGGCGCAGCGGGAGTTCGAACAGTGGGCGCGCGGCGGCATCTTCGGGATGCCGCCTTATCCAACGGGTGAACAGGCGGTCGCGCGACGTCTTCAACGACGTGTCGATCACCGCCGCGCCATCCACGCGTCCGGGCACGCCGCGCCCGGGCTCCTGCGGAATCACCGCGAGGGTGAGCGCTTCCGGCAGGCTGAGGCGCGCCGGGGCCTTGCCGAAATAGGCGAGGCTGGCCGCCCCCACCCCCTCGACGTTGCGCCCGAAGGGCGCCGCATTGAGGTAGGCCTCCAGGATGTCGTGCTTGGAATAGAAGAGTTCGAGCTGCAGCGCGCGCGCCACCTGGACGAGCTTGCCCCCGGGGCTGCGCGTGTCGAGATGCCACATCAATCGCGCCAGCTGCATCGTGATGGTGGAGCCGCCCTGCGGATGGCGTCCGCGGGCATATGTCATCCAGGCGCCGCGCAGGAGGCCCCAGGCGCTCACGCCGGGATGCCAGCGGAACCAGCGGTCCTCATGCAGAAGCACCGCGTCCACCAGCGCCGGCGACACGTCTTTCAGAGGTACCCAGAGGCGATACTGCTGATCGCTGGCGAGCGTGAGGCGCAGCAGCCTTCCGTTCGCGTCGTACACCGCCGTGGACGACGGAAACGACGTACGCAATGGATCGTGCGGCCAGAGGCGGCATCCGAGGAGAACACCGGCGACCAGCAGCAACGCCACAAGGGCGTTGTGCCAGCGGGGAAGCCGAAGGTGACGGAAATACCTCATGCGATGGGAGAACGGTACCGTTGTAGGAGCCGCTATAGCGGCGAGGACAATCTTGCGCAATCGCAACATGTCTCGCCGCTACGGCGGCTCCTACAGGGGCCGCTACGGTTTGCGCTCCACCGTCATGGTGCCGCCACCGGGTGCCCGGGCCTGCAGCGTGCGGTCGTACAGCGACTGCGCGAGCGCCGGAGGAACGACGAACTTTCCGGCATTGGTTGCCTTGATACGGTAGACGAACTCCTGCACGTCGCGGCTCGCATAGCCGTAGACCACCACGCGATCCTCGCGCACGTCCGCGTATTCGGGCTTCCACGTGGACTCCGGAAGGCCGATCGGAGAACGCCAGGCGGGCGTATCGTCCTGACTTTCGCCGCCTTCCGCGTCACCTTCCTGCGCGGAGCCTTCGTCGGAAGCGTCCTCCGCGGAAGAGTCCTCAGAGGAAGATTCGTCCGTCGCCGCGGCTTCGGGCGCTGCGGCCTCCGCCGGTGCCGTATCCAGCACCGGTTCGAAACCGCCCGGAAGGAGGTCCACGATCGCAACGTCGGCGACGCCGTCCTTCGTGGCGCGGATGCGCACGTGCACGTTCACCTCGTCGCCCGTGTTCACCGTGTCGACGGTCTTGCCGTCCAGCGTCGTGTAGGTGCGGGTGATTTCCAAGCCGTCCTTGCGCACGTCGGTGGAGGGCTTGCGGTCGAACCCGGTCTGCGCCACCCCGTACCACGCGGTGGTGTCGGCATCGTTGACCAGGCGCAGCCGCTGCGTGCCCGCCGACCAATGCCCGTCGAGAATGGCGCCCTTGGGTGCGCCGACCGGCGTCACCGTGCCATTGGCGGCCACCGCGCCGATCGACAGCTTCGAGAGATCGCCGCCCTCCTTCGCCCAGGCGTCGAGCGCGAGAATGATCATGCCGGAGGACAAGGTGTTGTAGTGCCCCTTGCCCAGTGGCCGCACCAGGTTTTCCACAGTCTGCGGCGGAAGCGCCTTCGCCTCCTCGGGGAAATGCTTCGCCAGCAGGTACAGCACCGAGGCATCGCGGATGGGCGAGTCGTAGTAGTCCGCATAAGCGTACGCTTCGTCCGCCGGCGGACGCGTAAGCAGCTTTCGCGGTCCCGCCATCAGGTCGGCGGCCAGCTTGTCCTGGTGCAGCAGTTTGTACGACGCCGCCAGCCAGGCTGCGGCCAGGTCGCTTTTCC